>Ga0209258_100236_pt1 | contig 103319 bp, 46 predicted proteins | sample Araplaol_mTSA_r2_FD_184281 | JGI IMG/M metagenome (GOLD analysis project Ga0209258, IMG submission 184281) | Arabidopsis root microbial communities from North Carolina, USA - plate scrape CL_Col_mTSA_r2 (SPAdes) (version 2) | ecosystem: Host-associated > Plants > Roots > Endosphere | place: USA...
TGGCTGGCGGCCTTCGTGGCTACTTGTTTGGGTGGTACCAACAGTATGCCTGGCCGCCAGTCGCCCTAAAAAATCAGAGGCTTAGATTCAATTTCGCCTGGGAAATAGCACTAAGTAAGTGCCATTCGGGGCAGACCCTTAACGCCTTTCAATCCACGCCAACGATCGTTGCCATCGCCGATATGGACACCATGGTGGTGCGAACTGAAGTCTCCGAGGCAGACGTCTCCAAGTTGACCCCCGGCCAGGTGGCCTGGTTCACGACACTCGGATCCCCTGATCGGCGCCACTACACGCGCATCGAGCGTATTGAGCCCGGCCCGACCACGGCGGCCACAGAGGCCAGCGGAACTGCTGCACCTGGCGGGAATGCGGCCATCTACTACAACGCCATGTTCACGGTGCCAAACCCGGAGGGCATGCTGCGCCCATCGATGACGGTGCAGGTGTCCATCCTCCTCGCTCGTGCAGAGCACGTTCTGACGATCCCTTCGTCGGCACTTGGCGAGCAGATCGCACCCTCCGTTTATTCCGTCCAGGTCGTGGATACTCGCGGACGCCTCAAGGCCCAAACGGTAACGGTCGGCCTGAACAATAACGATAGGGCAGAGATCCGCAAAGGCCTTCGTGCTGGCGAGCGCGTGGTGCTGGGGGATGCCTCCAAGGCTCCGGACGAGTCGGCTCCGTCGCTGTTGGATATGGGCTCATGACGTCCGACGTCTTGCTGGATTTGCGTGGTGTTTCCAAGTCCTATCGAAACGGCGACACGGTCACGGAAGTGCTGCGCGGCATTGACCTGACCATTCGGCGCGGTGAAATGGTTGCCATCGTGGGCCCATCCGGATCGGGCAAATCCACGCTGATGAACATTCTCGGCTGTCTCGACCATCCCACATCTGGCCACTACTTCGTGGCTGGGCAGGATACTTCCGAGGCCTCGCCAGATGCATTGTCGGCCTTACGCCGAGAGCATTTTGGCTTTGTATTCCAGCGCTACCATCTCCTGCCGCGACTGACCGCACAGGACAACATCGAGCTTCCCGCGCTTTATACAGGGTCTCTGCCGGCTGCAAGGCGTGCCCGCGCCAAGGAGCTGTTGCGAGCTCTCGGACTGGACGGGCGCGGGCATCACCGTCCATCGCAACTTTCCGGCGGACAACAGCAGCGTGTATCGCTCGCACGAGCCTTGATGAATGGCGGCGAAGTCATATTGGCCGACGAGCCTACGGGAGCGCTTGATACAGCAAGCGGCGAGCAGGTGACGGAGCTCTTTCGGAGTCTTCATGCCCAAGGGCATACGGTCATCATCATCACGCATAATCCGGAGATTGCGGCGCACACCCCGCGTGTCATCGAAATTCGCGACGGCAGCATTGTCTCGGATCGTGCCAAGCCGGCATCGATCGCCGCGCCGCGTCGGCCGATCCATCCGCAGGAACCACCCTTGCGCATGAGCACATGGTGGCGCGTGATGGCGCGCCTGGGAAATGCCATGCAGATGGCATTGCTGGCCATGGCCACTCACCGGCTACGCACCGTGTTGACCATGCTTGGCATCATCATTGGTATTGCCTCAGTCGTCTGCATGGTGGCAGTGGGAAAGGGGACTCAGCGCCAGGTCTTGAGTCAAATCAGCGAGCTGGGCACCAACACCATGGAAATCTATCCTGGCAAGGATTTCGGCGACCCATATGCCTCGTTGATTCAGACACTCAGGAACGCCGATGTTCAGGCGCTGGCGAACCAGCCCTACATCGATAGCGCCACACCCAACGTTTCATTGGACGTGAAGGCTAGATATGGCCACGTCGTGGCGCAGGCGCAGGTTTATGGCGTGGGTGCCGACTTCTTTCGTGTTCGCGGACTCGCCATGGATGAAGGGCAATGGTTCGATGACGCAGACGTAAAAGCTGCATCCCAAGTCGCCATCATCGATCCGAAGACATTGTCGGCGCTGTTCCCTCATAGCAAAAGCGATGCACTCCACGCCGTGATTCTGTTGGGTGGGCTTCCCATCCGCGTGGCGGGCGTGCTGCGGCCTGCGGCCCTTGCCTCAAATCGCAATTCGAGCCCCACTATCTATATCCCCTATACGACTGCCACTACGCGAATTCTTGGAACGCAATCTCTCGAAAGCATTCTGGTTCGAATCAGTGATCACAGCCCAAGCAAAGCTGCCCAGCAGGCTATCACTCAGTTCCTTGCGCGCCGGCATGGAACCAAGGATTTCTTTATCTTCAATGCGGACCAAATCCGCTCTGCCATTACCAAGACTAGCGCCAACCTGACCATGCTGATCACTTCCATTGCGGTTATTTCGCTGGTGGTGGGAGGAATAGGGGTCATGAACATCATGTTGGTATCCGTGGCTGAGCGGACGCAGGAGGTTGGCCTGCGCATGGCGATCGGAGCGCGCGCCTCGGACATCATGCAACAGTTTCTGATCGAAGCGATCTTGGTCTGCACACTCGGCGGCGTGGCCGGTGTTGCGCTCGCGCTGTTGCTTGGCGCAATGGCGGCATCCGGGTGGGGTGGTGGTGTCACCATGATATTTTCCCTTCCATCCATGGTGGTTGCCTTTGCGTGCTCCATGCTGATCGGCCTATTTTTTGGCTTCCTGCCTGCTCGTCGCGCAGCACGACTGGATCCCGTGGATGCCTTGGCGAGAGAGTAGGGCGATCATTCTGACAACTTTGCTTATCCGTCGCGAAGATCAGGCGCCGATGAACACCTGCATCGCTTGGTGCGGCATATTGATGACGCCAACCTCGAGACATTCGGCTGTCCTGCGGGTTGTCGGTGCGCGAAATCAGCGCATGACGAACTTTGCAGAACCGCGCGTCCATCACGCCCGTACCGAATCTGCACAAAGCCTCCATGGTGACCGGCTAGCTTGGTGATTGACCGCATCACGAATCGACAGCGTGATGGCGTTCTGATCCCGCACCAAGGAATCCCACCATGTCCGAACACGTTGCATCTGTCTTCAATCAGTCATGGAACTTGCTGCGACAGCGCGTCGCGCAATATCTGAACAGGCGACTTGCATGCAACGATATAGCGAATGCCGACCCCTACCTTGTTCGCTTTGCAATTACGGTTGAGCAGGATATATCCATTTCGGATGCCAGCCTCATTTTTGTGCTTCGGTCCCGCGCCGTAGAGGCATTCCCCGAGCGTGTTCGCATTGCGCTGAAACAGGGAAGGCCTCTTCAAGCTGCGAAAATGGGTGGTTTCTCTACTACCTACTGGCGCATTGACAAGACGGATATTCCGCTCTTCATCTACATCCAGGCCGTGCTCCAATCGGCAAGGCTGTGGGACGACTACGAGGCGATACACGTCATGGCTGACGTTCGCTCCCCCGATTTAGCCGAAGCATCCATGGATGCGCAATGGAACCCCCATAAGGGATTTCGCTCGGCAGTGAAGCATATTCCGTTGTCGCCAATGCCTACCGACGGAAGCGTCAATACACCCTTTGCACAAGTGGCAAGGTAGCAGGTCGCATGATTCCCATGTTTGGATCGGCTGCTTTCATCGGTACTGTCGGAGCACCGTCTATCGTTTCGTCCATCGGGCTTCTTAAAAGAAGGCGCCGTAAATTTAAACGCTAATCTTATTTTCTGTCCGTGAATTGAGACGGACTTGCGCAGGCTGTGGTGAGCCTTGGGCGCACTTCAGGCGATGTCCTCGCCATTGAGTAGCGTCGAGCTTTGGCGCCCAATCCCGCAACCGAAGGAGATCGGACGTATAGAAGCGTTTTACCGAAGAACGGATCATCAGCTTCCTGTGTGAGGTCGACGCCGGCACACCCGTGAAGGATTTATGCTGGCGTCATGGCAGTCGCATCCGCTCACAACGAATAAGTAAGGCTAAGGTGCGCCGCCTGGTCGTTCACCCGCATAGCAAATTGCCCCGTTGTAGGTGGCATCCAGCGAGAGCTTTGGCGTGGCGATGAAGTGGAAGCCTGCCAAGATAGCCAACCATCTGCGGCAATGCCGAGCCTTGACCGTCCAACGGCGACCGTGCGTTCCATGAATGTGCAATTCATGTCGAGCTTTTCGTCATGGCGGATAGATCGCTAGCAGCGCGCCCTCGTCTCCGCGCCGGATTGGAAATCTCACCCACCGACTCTGGGGAAGTCGATTGATGCCGCATGGGCAACGCCGTGAGCCAAAGTCCGTACCTACCCGCAACTCATGTTCCTGCCTATGATGACTCTCACGGTCAACGGTCTTGCATTCAGTTGACCGAGGTGAATGAAAAAAGATGGACTCAGAGTGCGGCGATCGAGACGGATGCGAAGGAGAAAAACGAGTCCTCCTGCGAATTGAAGTTGCGAACTGGCGTTGGGAAATATGCCAATAACGCACAGGTAGCATGGTGGGTCGATTTGTCAGCTTTGTGCTTGCTCGCCCATGCGTCGCATTAATGATGCATCGAGTCTTTCGAGGGTCGAGTCAATAGCGTCAACGTGTGTGGCAGCAGTCGCGTGCAGAAGGAGCATGCTATGGGTCATTGCTTCTCATCAGTGAGCGTCGGGCCGTTTTCGAATGGCAGGTCATCGCCAACCGTCGATGCCTTCCTTTCCATTTGCTTGAAAGAGATCGAAAAGGATCGTCAATTCAGAGTTTCGGCATGGCATCGCTCAGCCATGTACCGGGTTCTAAGGCTCGCAGCGAGGCTTGAAGACGATCCGTTGTTGCTTGCTGCTTGGTACCAGACTTCACCCATCGCTGAGCTAGACAATTTGACCGCCATGGAGCTGGTTTCCCGTGGGATGGCTACGGCAGTCATGCGTTTTCTTCGGTCGATTCACAGTGGTGATCGAAGCTGACCGATATCGTCCAGTGCAATGAACGAAAGCGGGGTCGTCATGGCTACAAAGAGCTATTTTGAAAAGATATTGGTTGATATTAGGCGTGTCGATGCGATGCGGGACACATTGCTATCGGAGGCCTTCTCGACTCTTGAAGATACGCAGTCCCATCTTGCGAGCATGCTTCTACTGAATTTGGGGAGCAGGCATCTTGCTGAGCGATGGATGAGTACATGCCGTCGTGCTTTCGGCGGAAAAAACGCCTATGAGATGTTGGTCGACGGTGAGCTGGATGCAGTGTGGGAAAAGGTGTCGTCAGAAAGTGGCGAACTTGATTCAATAGAATTTCGTTCCTGACGATGATGACATTGCTTCGGCATGAATACTTGGATCAATGCTCCGCGTAATTCATTTGGCGATGGGTGTCTTCCTGCTGCCGCCTATCATGGCGGCCGCTGTCTTCTTGCCAAAATCCAACCCGATGTGTATCGCCACGTGGCGAAGCGTGACCCATCTTCCAGTTACGACATGGCCACTTCAGCCGCCGTGAACTCCTGTTCCTGCGTGGAACAGTGCGCGCGCAGTTCAATGGTGGAGAAATCCAGCGCTCGGATGTTGGTAGTCATGAAATCGACGAATGCCCGTATCCGCTTTGGCAGCTGCTCACGACTCAGATAACACAGGTAATGTCCCCGGTCGTCAGGTGCGACGTGTTCCAGGCATGCCACTAGAGTGCCGTTGCGAAGTGCATCGCTCACCTGGTAAGCCGGCAGCTGGGCCAATCCCTGGTCCGCGAGCACGGCTCGCATGGCAAGCGAAGGGTCGTTGACGATGAGGTTTCCCTCCGGTGTTATACAGCGCGGTTGCCCGCTTACCTTGAAGTCCCAGGATTGCAGACGACCACTGGCGAGTCGCTGGTTGATGCACGAGTGCGTTGCAAGGTCGTCAACCGAGCGCGGCAGACCATGCTCCTGGGCGTAAGCTGGCGATGCACAGACGTGCATTTGCATCGGGATCAGTTGCTTGGCAATGATTTGGCTGTCGTCTAAACGGCCGTCACGGAAGGCCACATCGATGCCGTCGGTCGTCAAGTTGACCATCCGCTCCTCAAGCACCAGCTCAAGTCCCACTGCGGGGAAATGTGCGCGGAACTCCGTCATCAGCGGCGCGACAACCTTGCGGCCAAATCCATGCGGAGCGCTGATCTTCAATCGCCCGGATGGAGGACCTTCGCGCAGGTCGCGCATCTTTTCGAGCGCCTGCATGATTCGATCAACCCCTGGGCGGCAACTCTGATAGAACAGCTCGCCTTCCCGTGTGATTGATGTCGCGCGCGTCGTGCGGCAGAACAGGCGTGCCCCGATTTGGTTTTCTAGCTTTTGCACGCTGCGGCTCACCGCGGAGCGACCGATCCCCAATTTGTCGGCAGCGCGAGAGAAACTGCCTTCGGTAGCCACGGTAAGAAAGGCTACTACGCCGGCGTAACTCGCTGAGAGGCTGGATACCAAAAGGTCCGAGTGATCACCTGAGTTCAAAGGTAATGAGGCGTTTGACATGGCTCACTAGTCTCATCTGTGCCGTTGCCTCAAGGCTGCCAGCAGCGCGCCATTTACGGTATCCCGAGTCAGGTCAGGCGCCGGTCCCTCGATCGGGGGTGTTCGATTTGAGGTGAATGACACGGCGGCCGTGGCGTTTGGCGTCGATGGAGAATGCGCCAGGCCCAATCAGCGCGATCAGCGTACAGCCACCGATATGGCCTGCAAGAAGCATTTGCTGGATCGGGCCCGCCGCTGCCAGGTCGATGGCAACTGCGATACCGAGAAGCAGGGCGGCCCACCGGGTTGCAAGTCCGATCAGCAGCAATAAGGCGACCAATCCTGAAGCCAGATATGGAATGGCACCGCCAACGTGGCTCGCGGGCATCATCGCGACGATGCCAAAAGCGACCACGGCGTAACTCACGCGAACAACGAACAGGGCAAGCCCGGCGAGGCCATCTGGGTAGCGGCAGACGTAATTGCTCATGTCGTCACAATATCGCCATATCGCTCTATCGCGAGGCCTTTGAGAGGGGCTTCGCACCCCCCCGTTTGGGGGGTTAGGATGTACTCAACACAGGTGGACATTGGCTTGTGTGGTGATGCCGGAAGGGATTGATTGCGACGATGTGGCTACTCAGGACCCTTCTGTCTGCAGCACTCGCAACGTTGCCCCTGGTGACGTTAGCGGGACCGCCTCATTTCTTCGCGCGCTACTCGCACCAGCAATGGAACGAAGGAAGCGGGGCGCCGGCGCCAGTGCGTGCGATGGCGCAAGGGTCGGATGGCTTCATGTGGCTCGCAACGGGCGAAGGATTGTTCCGATTCGATGGAGTCCGTTTCGAACGGATCGAAGCGGAAGGCATTGACCAGAAAAATGACCTGCCCAGCGCGCTGTTGGTGACTAGGAGCGGCGACGTCTGGACCAGCCTTGAGCCGTTACACCGCTTCGCGGTTTATCGGCGGGGCGTGCTCCGCCTCCTGGAGGCGCCGCCTGCTCCGAGCCGGATCGTCGAGATGGTGGAAGGAAATGGAGGCGAGATTTGGGCGCTAACGGCGAATTTCAGTGCCGAGGTGCTTCGGTTCCGCGATGGGCACTGGAAAACGTTCAATGCGGCCGATGGGCTTCCATCGGCCAGTGCTTCGAACATGCTCGTGGCAGCCGATGGCGCGGTCTGGATCGCCTGCAGTGATGAGGTGGCGCGCTTGGCTCCCGGCGCCGAGCGGTTCGAGATCTATCGCAAGACCTCTTTTGGCCTGCTGTCCCAGGATCGGGAGGGTCGGATATGGTTTTCCGAGAGCGGCGGAAGCTATCCCATTACCGGGCCGGGTGGCCGCGGTGCGCCGCCGTCACTGAGCACTCCCTATCGCACCGGTGACGGGCTCAGCGAGGGGACGCCGCTGTTTGATCATGAATCAAGCCTATGGCTCGGTACACGCTACAGCGGCGTGCGACGCGTCGCGATACCGACTGCCACTCTCGAAAGTGGCCATGGCGGCGCTGCCGAATCGTTCACGAGCCGGGATGGTCTGTCTTCGGATGTCACGAACCAGTTGCTAGAGGATCGGGAAGGAAACATCTGGGTCGGTACTGAAAGAGGCCTCGACAAGTTCCGGCCCGCCACGCTGATAGCGGAGCCTGAGTTGGAGGCTCCCGCAACCTTCGGCGACAAGTTGCTGGATGCTTCTGATGGAAGCGTCTACATCGGTGAGGCGCACACGATTTTTCGCGTCCGGCCGGGCGGCGCACCGGAGCCGATTCTGGATAACGTGAGCGAGCCCCAGAGCATGTGCGAGGCGCCGGATGGCTCGCTCTGGCTTGGCTTCGGGCCCCGCATCGTCGTGTGGGCCAATGGCGGTATTCGCGAGACCATCGAGCGCCCCGATCAGGGCTCCGGCCACATCATTTACGATTGCGCCTTTGACGCGGCAGGTAATTTCTGGATATCCGCGGCCGCCAGCGGCGTACGCCGTTACAAGGATGGTGGATGGCAAACCATCCTGGCCCCTGGCGATCGATCCGACTTCTATCCGACCACCATGATCCGCGCTCCATCGGGCGGCGTGGTTGTTCAGACGGGCGACAAGCTGGTCTGGGTGGATAGTTCCGGACGACAGTCGTCAACACGCCTGGATTTTGGTGGAAGCGAGCCACAGGTCCTCACGCTCTACGCGACGGGAGGCGATGTGTATGCAACTGGCGCATTTGGCCTGTCGCGCATCCGCGGGCCGCAAATCGAAACGGTGAGAGCCAATCCGGTGTCTCCGGGCAGTCGCATAAACGGCATGGTGAAGATGCCGGACGGCGATATCTGGCTGGCATACCCGAAGTCGCTAATCCGGCTTCGGTGGCGCGATCTCGACCGTGCATTCCGCGACGGCGCGTTCCCGACGCCAACGACGTCGCTCGGTTTTGGTGATGGATTGGAGAGCCGTCCTCATTCACATTCGCAACGGTCCCTGGTGCGCGGCGGCGACGGACGAGTGTGGATCGCGACCGAGACCGGAACCCTGTGGATGGATCCCGCACACATCGTCCGCGACACGCTGCCGCCCGGCATTGCGATCACGTCGATCACCGCCGACAGGCGCGTGTACCGGGATCCGGCTAGGCTCGAGCTGAAGGCCGATACGGCCAATATTGAAATCGATTTCTCCGTCCTGAGCTTCGCAGACCCCACCCGTGTCCGCGCCAAGTACATGCTCGAGGGATTTGACCGGGACTGGGTCGATCCGGGTGCCAGGCGGCAAGCGTTCTATACGAACCTGCCGCCCGGAAAATATAGGTTCCGCGTCATCGGGGCCAATAACGATGGGGTATGGAATCGTTCCGGTGCGACACTCGATTTTGAGATTCCGCCGACATTCTTCCAATCGGCATGGTTCCCGGCTGTCAGTGCTACGCTCGTCCTCGTTTTGCTTGGTGCCATCTATCGACTGCGGGTGACGCAGATCGCGCGCAGCATCCACAGTCGGCTGGACGAGCGGGCCAAAGAGCGAGAGCGCATAGCGCGTGAACTCCATGACACGCTTCTGCAGGGCATTCAGGGCTTGATACTTCGTTTCCAGGCGACTGCCGATCGCATGACGCACGACCAGAAAGTTCACGAACAGCTGGAGGCCGCATTGGTGGCGGCCGAGGACGTCGTGATCGACGCAAGGAACCGTGTGCGTGACCTGCGCGGTGCCGAAGGCACCAACGATCTTTGTGCGATCGTCGAGCACCTCGTGACCGACGCGCCGTTCGATCCGCCGATCCCGGTTCGCATCCTCGTGGAGGGAAGACCGCGGCTACTGCATCCATTCGTCGCTGAAGAGATAAAAAGGATCGTGCGCGAGGCACTGTTCAACATCGCTTATCATGCTCAAGCATCGTCCGCCGAAGTCGCCATCGGCTTCGAGCCGCGGCACCTTGCCATACGCGTGCGGGATGACGGAGTCGGCATTCCCAAGGACGTTTTGGAGAATGGACGCAAAGATGGACACTTCGGCATGCTTGGCATGCGCGAGCGCGCCGAGAAGATCGGCGGCAATATCATGATCGTCAGCAGCCTCGATGCAGGCTCGGAAATCACGCTCACCATGCCAGCCAAGCTGGCATTCGCAAAGCTCAGGCCGCCCGCCAAACCTTGGCTGCCGCGCTTCATGCGAAGGAGTTCCATCGATGAATGACCGGAAGATTCGCGTTCTCATAGTCGACGACCACCCTGTCCTGCGGGATGGCGTTGCCGCTGCCTTGAGTAACCATGACGACATGGTCATGGTGGGTGAAGCTCGCAACGGAAAAGAGGCCGTCGAGTGTTTTCGCACGTTGCGTCCGGACGTAACGCTCATGGACCTGCAAATGCCAGGGATGAACGGTGTTGAAGCAATCGCTGCAATTCGAAGCGATGATCCGGGCGCCCGGATCATCGTGCTCACCACTTATATGGGCGATGCGCAGGTTATGCGTGCGCTCAAGGCTGGTGCAGTCGGGTATTTGCTCAAGAGTGGCCTGAGGACCGAGTTGATTGATGCCATTCGGGACGTTCATCGTGGCCAACGCCATCTGCAGCGTGATGTCGCCAACGAGATCGCGATGCACGTGGTCGATGAGGCGCTTACTGAACGTGAAATCGCGATTCTCCGGCTCGTGGCGTCTGGCCAGGCCAACAAGCAAATAGCATCGAAGCTTGGCCTGTCCGAAGAGACGGTCAAGGGACACATGAAGAACATATTTACCAAGCTGGATGTCGCGGACCGTACGCATGCGGTTACGGTCGCGGCGCGACGAGGCATCATTGAGCTATAAGCTTCACCTCATGCCGGGTGCATGGAATAGATCAAAGCATCCCTAGAGAATCAACAGATTCAGACCCATGCACACATGCAGAAAAAGGTCGTCCAGCCTGGCCGACCTTTTTCTTTGCGCCATACATGGCGCCAAAAGCGCATGCGTTGACCCGAGCTGCAAGTTCCATCGGCATGACTGGAGCCCAGTGGTCAGTAGTCCCAAGTGGTCGGTATCCAGCGGAACACCTCGCCGTTGACGGCGACACGACCGATGGATGGGAAGGGCAGGTGAGCTGCCAGCACGGACTCTCCGCTGGCTGCCAGCTTTCGCAGAAGCGCGAGACGCACGCGGACTGCCTCCTCGGGGTCGTGGTCGAACGCGTTGTGCCATTCGGGGTGATCGAAGTGGTTCTCGAACACCGAATCACCAATGAATGTCAGCCGTTCTCCGCCCGACGCAACGTGGACCACACTGTGTCCGTGGGTGTGGCCACCGATGCAGCTGGCGACCACGCCTGGCGCTACTTCGCATTCGGTCTCAAAGGGGCGCAACTGGCCGCGGTACATGTCGATAAATCGACGTTCGGCCGATGCCAGCACATCGGGGAATCCGCCAAATGTGTTCTGGGAGAAGTCGGGCGCCGCCCAGAACGCGACTTCAGCGGTCGCCAGGTGAATCGTTACGTTGGGACGCATCCGGCGCCTCAAGCCTTCGGAAAGCAGGCCGCCCACATGGTCAACGTGCAGATGGGTAATAACCACGTCAGTTATGGATGCAGGATCGACTCCGGCTGCGTCCAGTCGCGAGGCCAATTTGCCGACGCGCGGAGCGTCGGGGAACTCATCGCCTACGCCAGAATCGATGAGCACGGTCCGGCCACCGCTGCGTACTACGACTACGTTGAGAGGCCACTTGTATTCGTCCACCGATTCAAGTCGGGCTGTTAGCCACGCCGACAGGTCGGCCGGTTTTACATTGGTGGCCAACGTTGAAGCCGACAGCGTAAATACTCCATCGCTGATGACGAGCACTTCAATGTCGCCCACCCGCAGCGAATAACGAGAGGGGACCGACTCATCGGGCGCCGCATTCGCGGGATGTGAGATGTTCTTTACTACGCTCATTTCTGACTCCAGGTCATGTTGCCTATGGCGGTTTCGCTACTTCGTCTCCGATGGTTTGATATCCAGCTCGTTATGGAGCGTTCTTGCTCATCGAGACTTCAATAGGAAATGAAAGCTATAAAGATCTACACGGAAAAGGCGAACTAAAAGGCAGGCGTATTTGATGCAATCAACATTCGAGCAAAATGACACAATTGATTCCGGACTTCGCCATTTTCGTGTAAGGACAAATGCGCTCCGTATTGCGCACCAACTCTTCGGCGACTGCCCGGTCAACACCAGGCAAGCGAATGCGAATTTCTGCCGTGAGCGCAAAGAGGCCATCCACCGGGTCCCGGCCGAATGTGATCGAGGCGATCACCTCCGCGTCTGGTATATCGATGTTCCTTCGCGCTGCGAGCAGGCTGAGGGCACCGTGAAAGCACGCAGCGTAACCCGCTGCGAACAATTGCTCTGGGTTGGTGCCGCCGCCTTCACCGCCCAGCTGTTCCGGCATCCGGAGTCTTAGGTCCAGGACGCCGTCGTCGGAGCGAACAATGCCGGTGGCGCGTCCATGCTTTGACTCGCCGCCTGTGACATGAACGGTCGCCGTATACAGCGGGAGAAAATCAGCCCCATAGTGTTTGTCGAGCAGGGTGACGGGAGGACGGTTCTGGTTGCTCATGGTTGGCCTTGGGCGAGGACGCGCTCATGGGCAAAGAGAGCCTTTCGAGCATCCACATCTTTGTTCATGCTGTGGGCAAATTTCATGAGGTGAAAGAGGCCGTATAAGCCAATATTTGGTTTAAAAAGGCTCATGCGCCCAACGACCTTTTTTCAATGAGCCCAGTACCATCTACGCCGATCTTTTTCATGAAAACCCGCCCTTTCATAGATGCCGACAGTGTTCGTGTTGATGCTAGGCGTGGTCGGCAGTCGCTGGTAGAGCCGCCGGTGGACTCACGGTGTTGATGGCAAGGCATCAATCGTTGCGCCCTGAATGAGCTGTCGCGTAAGGAGTGGGGTCCGATATGGCTCGGAGAGACGGGGTATCAACCAGCACTGACTCTGATACTGGGGCGGACCGACATGCCTACGCGCAGCCTGCGGATGTCATCCTGCCCAGGATCGAGGCGAATGCGAACGGGTAGGCGCTGCACGATCTTGGTGAAATTCCCGGTGGCGTTATGGGCCGGTATCGCAGAGAAGCTGACGCCGCTGGCGGGGCCCAAGCTTTCCACCGATCCTTTGAGATGCGTGCCTGGCAAGGCATCGACGGTGATGTCCACCACTTGGCCGACGCGCATGCGCGCAAGCTGCGTTTCACGAAAATTCGCTTCCACATACACGGCATCGAGTGGAACCAGAGTCAGAAGTGGTTCGCCCACATGCGTGTATGCCCCAACTCTGGCTTTGCGCTGTGCTACGACACCGCTGATCGGCGCAACGATCGTTGCATAGGATAACTTCAGATCAGCATCTGCTTTGGCGGCCTCGGCCTTGTCGAGGTTGGCCTGGAGAATGGCCACTTGCTGCTCTGCCGCCCGAAGTCCCGCGCGATCGCGTTCAAGTGTGGCCTGTTGGATTTCCCATGCAGCTTCCGCTTGTTGGCGCGCTTGAACAGTGCCGGAGCCATCCCGAGCGAGGTTCGTGAAGCGATCCCGATTGGCCTGGGCAAGCTTCAGGTTGGCATCAGAGGCCGCGACCATCGCACGGGCTTGCGCAATCATGTTTTGCTGCTGCTCAAGCTGACCCTGCAAGCTGTCTGCGGTCGCCTTTGCGCTATCGGCGGCGATACGTAGATCGCGTTCATCGATGTTTACGAGGGGAGCGCCGGCCTGGACCTCCTGGTTCTCCTGCACAGCCAGGCGAGTAATGACGCCGGCCACTTGAGGAGCGATGACGGTAAAGTCGGCTTGCACGTATGCGTCATCGGTTCTCTGTTCGGGCGCACTTGATTCGGAACGATTCAGAATCACAAAAGCGCCAACCAGAGCAACGGCGACGATAGCGCCGACCATGATGCGAAAGCGAGTGTTCGTTGCCATGGAATGAATGCCTCGTACTGAGAAAGGGAGGGGTCAGGAGGCTGCGCTTGCCCGTGGTGTGGTCGAAGGCGACGTGATTGGGCTGGCGGTCGTCGTAGGTGCCGGGATGTACTGCAGATTCAGTACGACTGGAATCAACAACAGGGCCAGTAACCCAAAAACGCGATAGACATCGGCAGTGGAGAGCACGCCAGCCTGCTGCGCGATGTTGGACGCGATTGATGCCCAACGAGCGTCGTCTGACGGTAGTCGAGCGGCAAGGTTGCCTGCTTGGTCGAGTAACATTTCGGTATGAAAGCGGTTGCGCACCACCGAAAGTTGACCGATCAAGGCGCCCCCAAGTGTGGCGCTGAGTGCGCGAAATAGATTGACGATGCCAGAAACATACGGGCCCTCCGGCGGTTGCACGACGCTTGTCGCTAAGAACAGCAGCGGGATAATCGTCATAGGCAGCCCGAGCGCGTACAGGACTTCCGGGCCGATGAACTGAGCCACCATCCAATCGCTGGTAATAAAGCTCCCCATCCAACATGCGATCGCAAGACAAGCGAGTCCTGCCGCAAAGATATGGCGGGCATCGATCCAGCGCTGGTAAAGCAGGATCGCCACACACGAGCCCAACACCAGTTGGGGCAGCCCGACGATCAGGCCTATCTCCATGCTTTGCTCAAGACGAAATCCCTGCAGCTGTCCAAGTACATTGGCAGGCAACGTGACCGCTGTGCCACCGATGATCAGCAACAGAACAAAGACGCTGAAACTTAAACCCAAATTGCGGCGCTGGAGCATCTGCAGTTTGATGAACGGTGCAGGGTGTCGCCATTCCGATGCCATGAACAACGCTGTGAGGATCGTTCCGGTTAGAAACGACGCGGTGACAATGGGCGAATGGAACCAGTCCAGGCGGACGCCTTGGTCCAGGGCGATGACCAGAAGCGTCAAGCCAGGAACGCCCAGCGCCATGCCTGCCCAATTGGCGTCCTTCAAGCGCGGGAGCGCCGTGGGCATCTTTGGAAGGCCCCAAGCTACCAGTGCCATTGCCACTATGCCGATGGGAATCACGTGCCAGTAGGCCCAGCGCCAATCGGCTAGCCGATCCAGTGCCAGCGTCGCGAGCCATAGAGCGATATTCGGCGAGAACGTCGAGGTCAACGCGTACATGGCCAAGCCATGCAACCGGAGGGACATTGGCAGGAAGCGCAACGCACACATCATCAGTAAGGGAACTAGCGCTCCCGAAAACAGGCCCTGGAGGGCACGGAGAGCCAGTAGCAAATGTAGCTCGCGTACAAATGGCATGACCGCTGCCAGCGCCAATGCTGCCGAAAGCATGGAGAGGTGGAAACGCCGCAGCGAAAAGGTGACGGCGAACCAAGACGCAAAGGGCATGGCAACCAGTTCACCTGCGGCATAGGCAGTGCTCAGCCAAGAGCCATCGTCATAGCCAAAGCCCAAGGCCCCCTGCAAATCAGGCAAGACCAACCCGGGGACGCGACTGTTCAGTCCGGACACCATGGCTGCCAACAGTACGCCGAGCAAGCCGATGGCCAGACGGAGGCCGAACGCTGGCTCTTGAGCTGCCGTTGACGGATGACTTCCTTGTGCCGCGGCAGGTGCGGATGCAGGGATTGTCATGGGTGACTCCCGCCAGCCGCCGACGCGGCCAGAAACTCTGGTGACCAGCCGCCGCCCAATGCCCGATAGAGCGAAACGACCGATAACGCAGAAGCAGTAGTGCAATCGGTCAGCTCTGCCTGACTGGCTAGCAATGATCGCCTTGCTATCAAAACGGTGGTGAAATCGACGGTTCCTTGATGATATGCACGCATCGCGACATTGAGCGCGGCTTGGTTTTGCGTTACGGCATCTTGAAGCTGCTGGTGTCGCTTGACTTCGGTCGTATAGGCGTCGAGCGCATCGTCAACTTCGCTCCAGGCGTTCAGGACCGTCTTCTGATAGGCGATACCGGCCAGGTGTTGCCGAGCCTCACTTAGCTCGAGATTGCGCTTGAGTCGTCCACCCTGAAAGATCGGAAGGTACAGCGACGGCCCGAAGGAAAACTGCCGCGAGTTCCAGCTCCCCAAATCACTCAGGTCGAACGCTTGAACCCCGAGATTTCCCGTCAGGCTAATGCGGGGATAGAAATCCGCCTTGGCCGCGCCGATGTCGGCAACCGCCGCGTGCAAGCGAGCCTCGGCTTGAAGGATATCTGGACGATTTCGGGCCAGTTCGGAAGGTACTCCGATGGGCAATTGCCTTGGCATGGATGGCATGGCCGAGCTGCCAAGCGTTGCATCCAGTTCCCGCGGCGGCTGGCCCAAAAGCAGGGTTAGTGCGTTTGTCAGCGCGTCGCGCTGCTCATGGAGTTGCGACAGGCGAGCATCGATACTTGCCACGTCGGCGCTAGCTGATGCCACGTCGAAGTGAGTTGCCACGCCATTCTGCAGGCGGCTATCGGCCAACTGCCGCAAGTGCTCGGCAATCTGGCGATTTTGCTCGCTTATATCGATTTGTGCCTGCGTTCCACGCAGCAGCAAGTAGGTGCGTGCTACGTCGCCAGCAACTGAGACTTTCACCGACGCCATATCAAATTCGCTGGCTTGAAGGCGGGCGTTTGCCGATTCACTCAGGTGACGAAGGTAACCCCAAAGGTCTACCTCCCAACTCACTTCGATACCTAGGTCCCACGTATTGAATGCAGTGGATGGCGCGCCGAGCGCGGACAAGGGGGAATGTTGGCTGATTCCTGATCGCGTGTAGTCAGCCTCCGCAGCAACCTGTGGCCGCCGTGACGCGTTGGCTAGCCCAAGCTGGGCGCGACTCTCGTCAACGTGTGCCGCCGCTGCCCGTAGATCAAGATTGGATGTCAACGCCTCACTTTCCAGAGTCGTCAACGTGGCATCGTCAAACAATTTCCACCATTCGGATGGTGGCGCTTTGTCAGTCAACGCGGGTGACATCGCCACGGTGGCGTTGCGCGATCGTTCGGCTGCCTCTGTTGATGCGAGCGTTGGTACACGAATGTCGTTCGATGTTGTGCAACCGGCGATAGCAAGAGTCGTCGCAACGGCGATTGCCACGTAACGGACACTCGCGAAGATGCTTTTTTCTATACGAGTCATGGCGTTTTCCCGGTGTGAGCCAATTGTGGTCACCCATCGGATGGACTTGTAGGCATGACAAGGGACTCACGATGTTGCTCGTGTGGCACCAATCGAACGGATCTTGAAACGTGGATACGCCATTTGTCGGGTGGCATGCTGTGTTTCGGAGAAATAGAAAGGGCTGCGCGCTAGATGCCGCGGTCCTTCATTTGCTTTTTGAGAGAACAACGAGTGCCAACGAAAAGTTGCAATGATTTCGAAAACTGCATGGCAATGGAGGGGCAAAGTCCAGATTGTTTCCAGGTGTACAACATGGTGATTGATGCAAGCCAGCTACTTATTGAGCTACGACGCGCTTACTGTTCTGACTGACGCAACCTGGCCTGTATCGGATGCGCCGCACATTTCACGTTATTGCGCTCTTTGTGAGGCCATTACGTATGAATACGTCAGCAGTCAATTTCGAGCATGGGCTGAAGAGGGCGCGTAACGCAGTTTGCTCAATTGAAAAGTACAGCTCATCGCCCAATGCGCCGATCATCGACGTCATCGTTGCGAAGATCGCAAAAAATTTGAAGAAACTCTTTGAAGTTATGCTGTTGTGTGCCACATGGTTAATCGAAAAACAAATAGGCATCGATATCCATGACGTGGTTTTTATCGTCGATTCCATGCGATGGTCCATCATGGGGAAGGTGCATGCGATCAACGATTTGCTCGATATGTCGTTACCGCGAATGGTGGGCATGAATGTTGATTTCACTACGCTTGATTTCGAAAAAATCGCTTGCTTGGCATCTTTTGACTTCAAGCTTGCCGAATTCGAGCGGGATATTCGGTTCAATATCGATAGCTCGACGCGCCCCAGCGAGAACTACGATGGATTTCGCTTAAAGTAGATGTTTTCTGTCCAGACCTCAGGGCGCGATGCGCTCTTCGCAGTTCAAGGGTGTTGATTTACGGCTGACTTCTGATGAAGTTCAGCATGTCCGCATTGAGAGCGCCCGCATTGGCCGTCAATACGCCATGGGAAATGCCGGATAGATTTTGAGGGTTGAATCTTTAAGGATCTTGGTGGATAACGCCGGCATCCTTGTATGGAACGATCTGGTCATCGTCGCCGTGCAACACCAGCGCGGGCTGCGTGGTCGTCTTCTGGTGTTGGCACAAAAAAAGGACCCAGGCCCTGGGTCCTTGAGAAAGACGCTCTGATACGGCACGCGTTCAGTACGCCCAGTTGGCAGGTACATATTCAAATGCTTTACCAGCGACCGCGACGTGACCGAGCGAAGGGAACGACAGGTGACTGGCCAAGAACAACTCGCCGGTCGCGGCGGCCTCCCGCAAGAGGCGCATCCGGACGTGGGTCGCCTCTTCGGGTTCGTGATCGAATGCATTTTGCCATTCTGGGCACTCGACCCCGGCTGGCACGACTGCGTCGCCTGCGAAGGTCAGCCGCTCGCCGCCTGAGGATACGCGGACCACGCAATGCCCTGGCGTGTGGCCGCCGGTGAGAGTGGCAACGACACCTGGTGCCACCTCGCACTGCTTGTCGAATGGTCGCAACTCGTCGCTGTATGCGTCCAGGAAGTTCCGAGCGCTCGACCGTATGATGTCCTGGATCCCGCCAAACGTGTTGTGGGAGAAATCAGGCGATTTAAAGAATTCGACGTCCGTGTGCGACACATGAATTCGCAGGTCCGGGCGCATCTGGCTTCTCAGACGCTGGTCGAGCAAGCCGCCGATATGATCCATGTGAATGTGGGTCGCCACAACGTCGGTAATGGACGACGGATCGATGCCTGCAGCCTTCAATCGCATGGCCAACCGCCCGACCCGCGTGGCGTCTGGCATTTCCGACCCTGCACCGGCGTCGATGAGGATCGTTCGCCCGCCACTACGGACCACGACCACGTTCAGTCCCCAATCGATCACGTCCGGCAAGAATCTCTTGCGAAGGGTGGCATCCCGGACGTCGGCATCGACATTGATGCCCAAGATGTTGGAAGGGATCGGTATCGCGCCGTCGCTTATCACTACTACGTCGATGTCGCCGATACGCTTGGCGTAGCGCGATGGGACCAAGTCGTGATCGGGGTGGTGTGATTCGTGGCACAAGCACATGTTTGACTCCTGCTTTTAACGGCACCTCATTGCCGGCGATCTATTCGAAAGACTTCAATTCGCCGGGACCTTTTCAGCTGTGTACTGATAGGTAGCCTACGCAGCCACGGCCCGTTTGGTAGTCATGTAAATGGACACTCCGTGATGCACCATTGGCAACAATTATGGTTACTTCGGTGATCTAGCCAGTGCGCAACATTCGCCGCAGTCGGCAAACCGCTGCGACGTTTTTTTTCACACCATCGTCTAGTGTCAAGTCTCGTGCGAAACGTCAAATGGGCCGCCAAGGACAAATGCCATGGCAGCCGGCTGAAGACGCATGGCGTTCCGTCGTAGTCAGTAGATGACACATTTCGATCAGGAGACGGCCAAGCCGTTTCACTTGTGATGAGCATCACGCGCACGACACATTGCCCACGGTTGCAGAAGTAACTTAAGTTGCAACCGTCTGTCGTCGGGGGACGACAGATCTGCTCCATGCGTCAATCCGTTCGCACTCGTTACGGCGCTTTCGCTAGATCGTTACGGCAAGCACGCGTGGCGCATGTAGTCGCTACACAGCTTCACACCCGTCCAGCAACGAATCTCTATCCATATGGGGCATGACGACCTCAGGGAGGTCGCTTGTCTCTTCACATTGCGGGGAATTTTGTGATGAAGAAAAGCTGTATTTCGCATGGCCGTAAACTGTTGCTGCCGCTGGCGCTCGCCGCATGCATGGCCGCGCACGCCCAGGACGCACGTGTTGCCACCCGAACGGCCGCCGCGTTGCAGGATACCGGCAACCATGCGTTTGCCTTGGCCATGGCGCATCACCCCATCGTCGACGCAGCGCAGATAGCGCCAATGGCTTCGAGCAAGACCATGCACGTGTCGGTAAGCCTCAACCTGCGCAACGTCGAAGAACTGGAAAGCTTCCTCACCGCCATCAACGATTCGCACAATCCGCTCTATCAGCAGTTCCTGACACCGGCACAGTTCAAGGCCAGGTACGCACCGACGGACGATCAGGTACAGGCTGTGGTGGCGCATCTGACCGCTGCCGGTTTTCATGACGTGGAAGTGTCGCCCAACAACATGATGGTGTCGGCCGATGGCACGGCGGCGGCCGTCAATGCGGCCTTCCATGCCGACATGAAGACGTTCGCGTTCAAGAACAAGCAACACTATGCGAATGGTTCCGACGTCACCGTGCCGGCGGTGCTGGATGGCATCGTGGATGCCGTGCTCGGCCTGCAGGATTACGCCAAGCCTCACGTGATGTCGTATCGCCCCTCGACGCTCGCCACCAAGGCCGCAAGCCCCGGCGAAGTCGCACACAATCCCACCGATTTCGCTGCCATCTACGACGCAGGCAGCACGCCGAGCGCTTCCAAGACGGTGGTCGGCATCATCACCTGGGGCGACCTGAAGCAAACGATCAGCGACCTTGGCGCATTCACCAAGGCCAACCATCTGCCGACCGTCAGCACGCGCGTGGCGCAAGGCAGTGCCGGCACGCTGGCCGACGATGGCGATCCCTCCGAATGGGATCTCGACAGCCAGAGCATCGTCGGCATTTCCGGCGGCGTAAAACAGTTGGTGTTCTACTCCGCCGTCAACGGCGATGCGAACGACAGCGGCCTCACCACCGCCACGCTGACCGCTGCCTACAACAAGGCCGTGACCGAAGATGTGGCCAAGGTGATCAACGTGTCGCTGGGGTTGGATGAAACGGCCGCGCATACCGAAGGCTCCCAGGCTGCCGACGACAAGGTGTTCGCACAGGCGATGGCGCAGGGCCAGACCTTCTCCATCGCTTCCGGCGATGCGGGTGTCTATCAATGGTCTGCCGACCCAGGCGAGAGCGCACCAGGTTATGTCGTCAACAGCGCCGGTACCGTGCAAATCGATCTCACGCATTACTCGGTGAGCGAACCGGCTACTTCTCCCTATGTCATTGCCGTGGGCGGTACCGCGCTCAACACGGTAGGTACCAAAACCTGGGCCGGCGAAACCGTCTGGAACGAGGGGCTTGCCTACGTGGATCAGGCCAACGGCGACAGCAATGGGCGGCTATGGGCCACCGGCGGCGGCGTGAGCCTGTTTGAAGCGGCGCCGTCATGGCAAACCCGCGTGTTCGGGGCCTCCGCCACCAAGCGGCAATTGCCGGACCTGGCGTTCGATGCGGCGTACAACAGCGGCGCCATGATCTACGTCAACGGCACGCCGGAACAGATCGGCGGCACCAGCCTGGCCTCGCCCTTGTTTGCAGGTTTGTGGGCGCGCATGGAATCGGCACACGGCAATACGCTCGGCATGCCAGCCAAGAACATGTACATCCACTTCAACAAGCACAAGGCACCGCTGCACGACGTAGTGTCCGGCAACAACGGTTATGAAGGCCACGGCTACAAAGCCAAGCTTGGTTACGACAACGTATCGGGCTGGGGCAGCTTGAACATCAGCACATTCAACAGCTACATCAGCAAATATTGGTGAGTCGATCGGCCATGCCATAAGCCATGGCGACGCCCGCTCTCAAGAGCGGGCGTTTCTGTATCCAGCAAGCACGGGACGCAAGGGATGCTCCGGTTTGCCCCACACGGCGTGCCACCGTCGCAGGCTGGGATGACATCCCAGCATGGCCATGCAGGGTGATGCTGGGATTTCATCCCAGCCTACGCGGACATCGTCATCGCGGCGAACATCGCAAGCAGGGAAGGGAACTGCCATTCGTGATGATCGAAACGCCCCCGCCACAATGATAATGGCGAGGGCGAAAACAACTACATCAGAATTTCTGCGTATAACGCAGGTAGACGAACCGGCCGTAGTCGTACGACACGTTGTACGAGAAGGCGCTGTCGCTACCGGTGCTGGCTCCCGTCGCGCTGTAGATGTACGGCGCTTTGCGGTCGAACACATTGTTGACGCCCAGCGAGACTTCACCGCCCCACGATCCCTTCCAGTGCACTTGCACATCGCTATACGTCACCGACGGGACCTGTGTCATCGGCGTAACGCCAAAACCCGGCTGTGCGTAATGAGGGAGCGTGCAGGGGAATGCCGACTGTTGCGGGTTATAGCAACTGTCCTTCAGCGGCGAATAATAGCGAAGCGTCCATTGCACCCCGACATTCCGGTAATCCCAGCCGACGGTGAAATTGGAGCGCAGGCGCCATGATGAGTTGAGGCCGTTATTGGAGTAATACGAGCCTCCGGGGCCTGACTGGATGGCATAGCGCGTGTTGTACGTGGACTGCGACGTCAGCTTGATGTTGCCGAAGGAGAATTTCGGCAAGGCATAGGCGAGCGTCACATCGTAGCCGGCCAATTGCATGCCGGCGTAGTTGCCAGGGATGTTCGTCAGTCCGCTTACCTGGAAGTGGTTGTTCGCCGTGCGTTGGAACAGCACGCAATCGGCAGCGTTCGAATCCAGATAGCAACCGCTCAGCACATCGTCGGGCTGCTGGTAGGCAATGAGGTTGCTCAGGCGATAGTCGAACCGGTCGATCGTCGCGTTGAAGCCGGGCAGGTAGCTCGGGCTGTAGACGAGGCCGAACTGCGTGCTCTTGGACGTCTCCGGACGAAGCTTGGGATTGCCGGCGTTATAGAAGGAACCATAGACCGGAAACCCGCCGGCGGAGGTCACCGGCAAGCCTGGAGCCTGTTCCTGCACGAAGCCGCTTGTATACAGACCGCCAAGCCCTGCGGCGTTTAGCGCAGCTGCGTTGAGGCCAGGTTGTCCGCCGATGCCGTTGGCGCAGTTGGTCGCTACCTTGTTGTTGTACCTGGCAAGGCCATACACCACGTCGCAGGGGTCGGCGTAAGCGGGATAGTTGCCCGTCGCGCCCATGTACAGGTCGTTCACCGTCGGCGCGCGGAAGCCGGCGCCGTAGCTTCCACGCACCAGCAGATCATCGATCGGCTTCCAGGTGATCTTGTACTGGCTGTTGGTGGTGTTGCCGAAGTTGCTGTAATGCGAAAAACGGCTGGCGACGTCGACGTTTAACGAACGCGCCATCGGCAAGTCGCTGAGGATCGGCACGTTGACTTCGCCGTATGCCTCGGTCACGCGGTAGCCGCCGCGCGTCGGTTGTCCCGAGATATTGGTGGTGAGCGTTTGCTGGGCCAGCCAATCGGGCGTGTCGTAAGCGGAGACAGCGCGGTGGGAGGCACCCAGCGCAAGGCTTACTTCGCCTGCCGGCAGCGTCAGGATGTCGCCGCTCACATCGATCTGCGGACCTTTTTCAGTGCTGCCGTAGCGTTCGTAGGTGTTCACCGCGATGTAATTGAGCATCGCCGGCGTATAGCCACCCGGTCCGGACAGCGCGTTCAACGGTACGCAACCGGCAATCACGTTGTCTGGCGTGCCGCACTCCACGGTGCCATTGGCGGCCACGAAGGAAGGGCCCAGCGCCTGGGTCAGGTTGGGAAGATAGAAATTGCCCGTATTGAGTGCCGTGCCGACAGAGTGCGTATCGTAGTAATAAGCCTTCCAGTTGAATTGGCGGTCACCCAGCGAAAAATAGCCGTCAAGGCCAAGGTTGAAGCGGAAACTCTCGTTCTTGTTGATGATCAGGCGAGGCAGCTCGACAACGCGCCGCTGAAAGAAAAGATCGGTGGGCGTCTGGTCAGGCGTATTGGTGGGGTTGTAATAGCTCTGCGCAGAAAGCAGGGGATTGTTGTATTGCGCAAACGTGCTGGTGATGCCTGCGCTGGACAGCGGGCTGCCGCCCATGCTGTTGGTGCTGCCGTCCTGGTTCAGGCTTGCGCTGAAGCTCGCGGCCAAATTTTCCGAAACGTTGTATTGCCCCTGCAAGAACAGGTTCTTCATCGTTGTCGAACTCTGCAGGTACACGTCCCTGTAGAGGTTGTACGTATCGCCTGCATCGGTCACCCGGCCATCGGCCGCGTATACGGGCTGGCTCTGCAAGTGATAGTCATTGATGTTGCGCGGATCACCGCCGGGGTTGAGCACCGACAGGCTGTTGTCGGGGTTATAAAACGCACCGTAGGGAACCGTTGGGTCAAGTCCGTTCAGAGGAAAGCGATCGGTGAGCGGATAGGCGCTGAAAGGACGGTGGCTGGCAGGGATGCTGTCCTGCTTTTCAAATTGCGCCGAGAGAAAAATCGAACCGCGCGAGCTGCTCTTGCCGAAGCTGATGCTGTACTGCTGCTGCGTGCCGTCGCTATACGGAACATACTTGCCATCGTAGACGTCCAGCTGCGCGCCGTTGAAATCTTTCTTGGTGATGATGTTGATCACGCCGGCGATGGCGTCAGAGCCATAGATGGCCGAAGCACCGTCGGCCAGGATGTCGATATGGTCGACAATCGCAACCGGAATGGTGTCCAGATTCGAGATGCCCTTGTCCGAGGCGCCCATGCGCCTGCCATCGATCAGCACGAGGGTACGGAACGAGCCGAGACCGCGCAGATCGACGTTGCTGCTGCCGGCTTCGATAGCGAGATTGTAAGGGTCGGATTTGCTCATATCCGCGGCAGACGTCATGGAGACGTTTTGCAGCAATTGCCCCACGGTCGCAAAGCCCTGGCGCTGGATGTCCGCGGACGTAATCGTCGTGACCGGTTGCGCCTGCGCCACGTCGACGCTTCGCAGCAGCGAACCAGTCACCTGGATGACTTGCAGCTGCTTGTTCTGCGTGTCGGTTGTCGTTGCATTGGTCGTGTCGCTGCTTGTCGTTTGCGTCCACGCGGCGCCGGACTGGACACCGAACAATGAGCCGCAAATAAGCAGGCAAAGCAGTTTTTGCCGTGGATACTGCATTGTGTTCCCCTTGAATAGACATCGAAAAAAAACAGTGGAAAGCCAGCTCGGAATACACACGAGCGGACACGCCAAGCCGCGCCATGCTATGGCGCGTATGTATGGGAGTCATTGTCTAAGCGGGGACAAACAAAACTCTTTAGCGGCCAAGCTGCTTGCTGCCGATATTGGTTGCGATGCTCGTGACAGATGTCGCGTCTGTCGTGACTGGCAAGCGTCGGCAACTCATTGCGAGTCGTGTCGTGGGCTGGGATGAAATCCCAGCTTACGCGTGCTTGTTTCATGGTAAGTCGTCGTTCCGGCGAAGGCCGGACGGAACGCGCAGCGCGGAGAACATCCGAAGGATGGCCCGAAGGGGTGAGCGAAGCGAATCATCCAGTGGAACAAGCGTCCGAAGGATACAGCTTGTTTATATTGAGTGCTTCGCACTGCGTATTTGAACTGGATTCCAGCTTCCGCTGGAATGGCAGAAAAAAAATTTCCGGCGATTCAACCAACATCACGAAGTGCAGACACGCGCCTGCACTTCGCTTTCAACTCAGTTCACTGCCTTGTCAATTGCACAGATCGCGCTCAAATGCCGTCAGATCGCTGCTCCAATGCGGGATATTGCCCATGATGTCGATGATGACGTAGTTGGGGTTGACGCTATTGACGAAGTTCTCCTTTTCCTTGCGTGCGGCGAAGTTGAACCCTGCGGCATGCGGGTCGGTGGATTGCCAGGTGTAGTATTTGCAGGAGCCGCCACTGCGACGGCCTGCATCGGGGTTGGGAACGATGGACATGGTCTGGCGACCATTGTGGCGTGCCCAGTTGATCGCTTCCCACGCGCCCTTCGTGGCCCACTCCTTGCCTGCAGGCACGCTGGCGCTCACGATCGGCATCCTGGCAGCACCATTGCCCCAGTGTTGCTGTTCGGCATCGGCCCAGCATTGCAGGTAGGTCGAGACGCTCATCCAGGTCTGGAACGCAGCGATACCGGCATCGTCATTTTCGGAGAAGGAGAACAGTTCACCGTCATTGATCTGCGGGATGATTTTCAACCCGGACATGTGATGATTCAGCGCGTACATGTAGCACGTCGTTGCGCCGTTATAACGCTGATCGTTGAAAAGCGCCTTGCTGGCGAAGAACTTCAGATAGACGCTGTTTTTGGCCCCGTAATTTCCCCAGTTTTGAACGATCTGGGCCGCTTTGGTCAAGATGTTCGGATCCTGGATGTCAAGGATGATCATGAATTTGTTGCTGCGGAGAATATCGCCGCGATTTGCATTGATGTAACCCAGCAGGCTATCCAGCGTCTGCATGTGCCCGTTGAAATCGTCGGCCGTTCCCCCGACCAGGCGGCCGTTTTTGCCATAAATCTTGAGCTGGGTATGTTGCCAATGGGCTGCGGTGTCCTGGTTTATCCATTTCGCGGGCGGACTCCCACCGTCGAGGGGGTTGAAATTGCCGCCGGCGTTGTCATCGCGGGTGGTGCGATTGGCGATCTGATCGTGCGTCACCATGACCTGCCCATCGGAGGAAAGCCGCAGATCCAGTTCGACGCCTGCCAGGCCCAGGTCGTAGGCGCGCTGCACGGCATAGAACGAGTTTTCCGGCACATTCCATTGATCGGTGACGTCGTGAAAGATGCCGCGATGGGCAATGAGCGTCGAGGCCGGCGCCATGGCCGGTGCAAGCAATGCTGTGGCAATGGCGGCGATGGCCGGCCATTTAAGGCGCTTCGTAACCTTGTTGAACGGATGCTTCATAAAAAACACTCCTGTTGACGGTGAGGTGGTTAAAGCAGGTTTTGCAATCGGGCAGGGATGAAGCCAGGCATGCAAACGCCCGCAACGGCGCAAAGCGTCGAAGTTGGGTAACGCATGGAAATTCCTGACTCGGTGGTTTTCAGCGGCCCTTGTGCCCGCGCCGGGCCGCAGCGCATTACATGCTTTTTATATAAGGCGAATGGATGCTTTACGGTTCATCTGGATGGTGCTTCCTCCAAAAGAGCGTGCTGCAATGTGACGGCGGGAAAGCCTGGAATTTGGCTTAATTGCAGAGCGGGCGACATGTCTTGTCGGGTCGAATCGTGGCCTGAATCGCAAAATGTGGGTGGGTGCTCACACGATGTCTTTCATGGGTGTCGGCGCTTGAAAACGTCATAATCACGTTTTTTTAAATGGTGTTTTGAACATAAAGGCGCTTCGATTGCGGAGAGTTCTTTGTTCGCCTTAAACCAGCTCATCCCCCTACTTGCAGGGGCGCATTTTTTTCTTTCTTCTCTTGCAAGCAGGAGAAGGTTGAAGGGGGTGAGCCCTTGCGGGAAAGCTTCCGGCAAGTACTCACCCCACCCAAAACCCTCCCCTGCAAGCAGGGGAGGGAGTTGCTCGGGGCGAACTCATCGATGCCGCCCACATAGTGTCGCCACGCACGTTCCACATCCTCATTCAAACAACCGCTCCTTCAAAGGCACCAGCGCCGCACCAATCGCCGACGCATCGCCATTCGTTTCAGCCAATACCAGCTTGGGCCGATCCGGCCCCACGCCATAACGGTGAATATCCAGAAAGCGCAGGCGCTCGATCAGCATGCGGCCAAGCGGTAGCGGCAGTTGGCCGCCGAACACAATGGCTTCCGGATCGAACAGGCCAGCCAATGCATTGATGGTGCGGTTGAGTGCGGGCAGGCTGCGCTGGATCCACGCTTCCACGCCCGGCCAGGTAATGTCGAAACGCTGGCGCAGGTCTTCTACCGAATCCACCATCACGCCGTGCGTGCGCAACTCATCCATCAGCGAGCGCAGGGTGGGGCGATGCGCTGCTTCTTCCGGCGTGAACAAGGTAAGTTCGCCGGCGTTGCCATGCGTGCCGAATAAAGGTTTGCCGCCAAGCACGATGCCGGCGCCGAAACCGTAGTTGAAGGCGAGGTAGGCAAAGTTCTGCGCCCACAGTCCAGCGCCGAGCAGGCTTTCGCCGATCGCCGCGGTGGTGGCGTTGTTTTCCAGCCATACCGGCAGATGAAAGGCTTCTTCCAGGATCGGTACCAGGTCGAGCAGCGACCAGTCTTGCAGCGGTTCGGAGGCGTTGACCTGACTGCGGCCGGCGACAAAGAAGCCGGCAATCGCCACGCCTACACCGATCAAGCGTTCGCGTACCACACCGTTGCGTGCCAGCATGCGTTCCAACGCGTCGTTGATGGCGGTCAACGACGCCTTGCGATGTGTGGGCGGTGTGCGGAGGTGCACTTCTTCCAGGATGTTGCAGCCCAGATCAGCGAGGCACAGCGTGATGGAATCGGTGTTGATGGAGATGCCGCAGGTATAGGCCGCTTCGCGCACCAGTTCGATGCGCGGGCTGGGCTGGCCGCGGCCGTTGCGGATGGTGGCGCCGGCGCGCAGCAAGCCGCGCTCGATCAATTGCTCCACCAGGCGATGCACGGATTGCTGCGCCAGATCGGTCTGGGTGGCAATCGCCGCGCGTGCGATGGCGCCATGGCGGCGCACGATGTCCAGGATCATGCGTTCGCTGGACGACAGCGTGAGGCTGCCCACGCGCTTGAGTGGGGCACGTTTCGACGCGGCACTGCGGCGTGTCTTTTTGCTGGTGCTCATGGCCTCAATGGCTTCCCGAATGCGATGTGTTGTCGACAATGCGGCCTGACGCTTCGCCGCTGGCGCGCAGCATAGACCAGCACGGCATGGCCGCCTGCATCAGTGCGGGCGTGCCCGCGGCAACGCGCACGGTGTCCGGTTGCTCGGAAGCTTCAGCCTCGACGATCAAACCGGCTTCGCGACACAGCACCATGCCGGCGGCGATGTCCCACATATGCGTGTGATCCTCGAAATACCCGTCCACGTAACCCAATGCTGCAAAGCCCAGTCCCACGCTGGCGCAACGATACCCGGTCGTGGTCCATTGATGCCGCCGCAGCTGCGCTTCCAGTGCGGACGTATGCGCAACGTCCCAGCGCGCGTTGCTGCCGATGGCGGCAATGCGCACGTCGGGAAATGGCACGGCGCGGCGCACCGGTTTGCCGTCGCGAAACAGGCCCACGCCGCTGGCCGCCGCCACCGTGATGCCGAGCACGGGATAGCGAATGGCGCCGACCACCGGTTCGCCATCGGCAACGTATGCCACGGCGACCGCCCATAGCGGCGAGCCGCGCAGGAAATGGCTGGTGCCGTCGATGGGATCGAGCATCCAGGCGCAGGCATGGCATTCGCCACCGAGTTCTTCGCCCACGATGGCCTCATTGGGAACGTGCGCGGCCAGCTCCTGGCGCAGCAGGCGTTCCACTGCGGTGTCCGCTTCGCTGGCGAAATCCATGCGGCCTTTGCAGGTGGTGGCCAGTTGTTCGCGCGCGTCGAAATAGCGGCGCGCAAGCTGACCGCCGCGTTCGGCGATCTGCGTGGCCAGCGCGAGGCGGGCAGGCAGGTCGATCATGCCGACACCTGTGCCGCGTTGTGCGCCATGCGCTCGCCCGTTGCTGCATCGAAACAGCAGATGGCATCGGGCGGAAAGCCCAGGCGCAGCGTGTCGCCAGGACAGCACACGCGCCGGCCGCGATCGATGACGAGCACGCGCTGCGCGCCGATGCGTGCGTAGATCACGCGATGGCTGCCCAGGTCTTCCACCGCATCCAAGCTGGCGGGGATGCCGTCCGCTGCATCCAGCGCAATGGCTTCCGGCCGGATGCCGATCATCACGGGCGTCGGCATATGCGTGCGCTGCGCCATGCGCACACGGCCGCCATGTTCGATCGTGGCGTATTCGCCGTCGTGGCTTGCCTTCAGTACGTTCATCGGCGGCGTGCCGACAAAGCCGGCGACGAACGTGCTGCGTGGTCGATGGTAAAGCGCTATCGGCGTATCGGCCTGTTCGACGCGGCCCTGGTTGAGCAATACCACGCGATCGGCCAGTGTCATCGCTTCCACCTGGTCGTGCGTGACAAAAATAGTGGTGGCGCCAATCTCGTTATGCAGGCGGCGCAGTTCCATGCGCATATCGTGGCGCAGCTTGGCATCGAGGTTGGAGAGTGGTTCGTCGAACAGCAGCACGCGCTGGCGACGCGCGATGGCGCGACCGATGGCGACGCGTTGACGCTGGCCGCCGGAAAGTTGCGCGGGTTTGCGTTCAAGCAGATCGCGCAGGCCCAGCAGTTCGGCCGCTTCGCCGATGCGGCGCTCGCGTTCGGCGCGGTCGAGGCCGGCGAGCTTGAGTGCGTAGCCGATGTTGTCCCGCACGCTCATGTGCGGATAGAGCGCGTAATTCTGGAACACCATGGCGCAGCCGCGGTTTTGCGGCGGCGTGTTCGTCACATCCACACCGCCGATGCTTACCGTGCCGTGGTCGGCTTGTTCCAGCCCTGCGATCACACGCAGCAAGGTCGATTTGCCGCAGCCGGATGCACCCAGCACCACGGTGAATTGCCCCGCGGCAAATTCGAGATCGAGCTGGTCGATCACCGCGCGCTGGCCGAAGCGCTTGGAAAGCCCGCGCACGTGGATGGCCGCGCCGCTCATTTGCCCACCCCCGTCACGCCGCGCACGAACCAGCGTTGCGCGAGGCCGATCATCATCAGTGGCGGTGCCAGTGCGATCAGCGCGGCGGCCATCACCAGGTTCCATTCCGGCGGCTGGCCTGTTTCGGTCGGCAAGAAAGTGGAAATCCCCAGCGCGATGGTGCGCATGTCAGGGCGGCTGGTGGCAACGAGAGGCCACATGTAGTCCTTCCAGGTGGTGAGAAAAACGATGGTGCCCAGCGCGGCGAAATTCGCCTTGGACAAGGGCAGCAGAATGTCGATGAAAAAACGCAGCGCACCGGCGCCATCCATGCGCGCCGCTTCCGACAGTTCGGCCGGCACGGTCAGATAGAACTGGCGGAACAGAAAGGTGCCGGTGGCCGAGGCCATCAATGGCAGCGATAGGCCGGCGTAGCTGTCCAGCAGGTTCAACGATACGTGCAGATGCAAGCCGGTGAATGCAGCCAGCACGGTACGCAGCGGTTCGATGAGATCGGAAGCCACCGCATAAGTGGGCACGATGCGAACTTCCAGCGGCAGCAGCAAAGTGATGAACGTGCCCCAGAACACCAGGTGCCGCACGCGCGAACGGAAATACACTGCGGCGAATGCACTGGTCGACGCCAGCGCCAATTTGCCCGCCACCACGATCGACGAAACGATGAAGCTGTTGAGCAGCATGTGGCCGATATCCGCGCGATGCAGCACGGCGGCCAGGTTTTCGCGCAGATGTCCGCCGGGCCACAGCGCCAGGCCATGCAGCAGAATCTGCTGGCTGGTGACCGACGCCGAACACAGCGCGAGGTAGATCGGCCCCAGCGCACACACTACGCTCAGCATCAGCAAGGCCAGCGTCGCCATTTTCAGCAGCGGATGACGTTCGACCATCTCAAGCCTCCCGTTTCGCCTGGCGTTCGAACACCGCAAACTGCACCGCGCTGGCGGCCAGCACCAACAGCATCAGCAATATCGACAGCGCCGACGAACCGGAAAGATCCAAACCGATAAAGCCATCGCGATAGATCTTGTACGCCAGGATGTCGGTGGCACCGCCGGGACCGCCTTGCGTCATGGTGTCGACGATGGCGAAGCTGTTGGTGATGGAGTCGATCAGGTTGATGGTGGCGACGAAGAACAGCTGCGGCCGGATCATCGGTATCTGGATGTCGATAAAGCGGCGCAATGGACCTGCGCCATCGATTGCCGCCGCCGCCACGTAGTCGGTGGGAATCGAACGCAGCGCCGCCACTAGCACGATGAAGTCGAACGGAATTTGCGTCCAGGCAAAGGCGAACACCACCATCGCCATGGCCTGCGTGCCATTCAAATGCGGCTGCCAGAAACCGGGCCACAACGTATTGAGATAACCCATCAGGCCGATGCTTGGACTGGCCGCGACGCGCAGGATTACGCCCAACACGGAACCGGCGACCGCATAAGGCCAGATCAACAGATAACGGAACAGCTTGCCGCTGCGATGATGGAGCTCCACCATCCATGCCAGCAGCAGCGCCACGCCGACGGACAGGCCCACGCCACACAGCGAAAACATCGCGGTGGTGAGCAAGGATGCGTAGAGGCTCGCGTCCTTCAGTTCGCGCACGTAATTGCCCATGCCGACGAAGCGCGAGCAATGCCCAAACGGACATACCAGGTGCAGCGACCACCACAATCCCTTCAAGGTCGGCCAATAGAAGAACAGCGCGATCAGCAGCAACTGCGGCAAGCCGAGCGCCAGCGGTGTCCAGCGTCCATGGAAGCGTGCGCTGGTTTTCATGGCGCATCCTCTCTCGAATCGGCATACGTAGCCTGGAAGCGTTCGAGCAGCAGATTGCCGCGTGCCTGCGCGTGTTGCAGGGCGTCGTCCATGCTTTCACGGCCGGCCAGGGCGCGTTGCACTTCTTCCTGCCAGATCACGCGAAACAGCGCCATGAAGCCGAGCCGCACGCCGGCGTTGTACGGATTGCCAGGCCCTGCCATCGAGGCGAGTCCCACGCGGATCGCATCCGATTCGGCGGGCGAGCGGGCGAGCTGTTGCTCGGCATCATGCGTCAGCGGCAGATAGCCGGTGCGTGCGGAGAAAAACACTTGCTGCTGCGGCTGGCGCAGATACGCCAGAAACCGCGCCACCGCCGGATACGCCGCTGCCGGCTTGCCCTTGAGTACCCACAGCGAGGAACCGCCGATGGTATTGCCGTAGCGCGTGGTGCCAGCGTACACCGGCAACGGACCCACTTGCGCATCGACGATGCCGGCCTTGGTCACGATGGCGTACGCGCCGGTCGCGTCGATCGCCATGGCGCACTCGCCGTCGGCGAAGGCCAGCGATTGATCGTTGGCATGCGTCAGGATGGCCGGTAGCAGCAAGCCCTGTGCATGCCAGCGCGCCACGTCGCGCATGTAGCGGCGGTGGATGCCATCGGCAAAGGCATAGCGCGCCGCGAGACCGTCGTGTCCGTTGTGCGCGCTGGCGATGGGGGCGCCTTGCACGGCGCTGACCTGGTCCAGCATTTTCCATGGTGTGTAGTCGGCGACGGCGGGGCAGCTTTCGCCGTGCGCCTTCAATGCTTGTAACGCTTGCCCGAACGCTTCCCAGGTTTGCGGCAGTTCACGAATGCCGGCAGCCGCGAGTTTCTTGCGGTTGCCGTACAGCACCAGAGTGGATGCACCAAACGGTTGTGACAGCAGACGGCCATCCACCGTGGCGTAGAAGCGGCGGATACCCTCCAGATAATCGGCATCGTCGGTGGCATGGCCGGTGTCGTGCATCAGCGCATCCACCGGATAGATGGCATCGCTGTGCAGCATGTCGGCGGTGCCGATGTCGTAGATCTCCACCACTGCCGGTTGTTGCCCGGCGCGATAGGCTGCGACGGCTTTGCGCATGGTCTGCTCGTAAGTGCCTTGCGGCAGGCAGTGCACGTGATCCTGCGGATAACCCTGGTTGAAGCCGGCGCACAACTCGTCGATGGCTTGCGCATACAAGCCGCCGTGCGCGTACCAGAATTCAAAATCCGCCGCGCGAGCCATCGCCGGTGCTGTTACTGACAGCAGCCAGGCCAAGCACACGGTGGCGGCGCGCAAGCTCATGCGTGGCGTTCCTGCCGGCGCAGCAAGAACTGATTGTCGAACGCCTGCATGTCCAGGAAGGTGCAGAACTCCGGCGCGCCCAGCGTGATGATGCCGGTCGGCGCCACCAGTTCTTCGTAGAGCCGGCTATGAAACGCCAGCGCCTGTTTTACCATCTCCAGGCTCATGGATTTGATCAGATACGAATGCGTGATGTGGAACGTGTAGCTGTCGTGCCACGGCGTGCGCATGCCCAGCTGCTCTGCAAGACGGTCACGCAAATCGCGCAGCTTGTACGCTTCCTCCGCATTGGCGGGCACCAGGCTCATCGCGCCGATCATCAACTGCTGCCCGGGTTCGGCGAGCTTCATGCGCAACGGCAACGTGCAACCCAGGTCGAACGCGCGCAGCTTGCCGGCCATATGGCGCGTGCATTCGGCCAGCGTCGCGTTCAACGGCAGCTCCGCCGGCCAACGCTCGCGCGTGCGGTTGAAATCGTTGGCGCCCTCGAACACCGTCATGTGATAGCTCTCCGGCGGCAGCATCGCCAGCGCATCCGCGTACGGCCCGGCCTTGATCTGATCACGCACGGCGGTAAGTGCATCCGACAGCGGCGTGAACAGGGGCACGTGGCAGATCAACGTATTGCCCGGGAAACGCAGCAGGTTGCCGTGGGCGTCGAATTTCTGATCGAGGTGGGTGAGGGGTTGGTGGTATTTGTTGAGCATGGTTGGTGGGTATTTGGGTGGATGTGGAGCTGCTATCTCTTAGGTGTGTGACAGGGAGGGGGCGTGCCATGAAGCACATCTCTTGCCCCAGGGCCGTCATTCCCGCGAAAGCGGGAATCCATTTGCTCTGATGCAAAAGCGAAGATGGATTCCCGCTTTCGCACACTGCCCGCTCCTCCCCCTGCTTGCAGGAGCGCATTTTTTCTTTCTTCTCCTGCAAGCAGGAGAAGGCGGGAGGGGGTGAACTCTTGCGGGGAAGCTTCCGGCAAGTACTCACCCCACCCCAACCCTCCCCTGCAAGCAGGGGAGGGAGCTGTTCGCGGTGACCTCATCGATCTCGCTTTGAACATAACCACACTCACAACACATGCGGCGTGTACTTCACCCCCAACCAATACGTCCGCCCGATCGAGAACGTATCCTTCAACAGATCATGCGCCGGCCCGGTCGTGCTGGTCACCGGCGAACGCGTGAGGTTGGCGATCTCAAAGAACGTCTGCACGTCGCTGCCGATGTCCTGATGCACGCGCAGGTCGATTTCCTTGCGCGCCTTCCAATACACATCCTGGCTGGGCAGTGCGCTGTCGACCAGGCGCAGGCTGCGCGAGGTCCAGTGATAACCCAGGTCCACGCCGAAACCGTCCCGGTTGTAGAACACGTTGAAGTTGCGGATCTGCCCCGGCTGGTTCACCAGGCCTCCGATGATGCGCGTGGCGCCGGATGAGGTGATGGCGTCGAGGCGGCCGTGCAGGAAAGTGACATTGCCGTTGTAGCCCACACCGCTCAGCCAGGGCGAAAGCCAGCCCAGATTCCCCTGCACAAAGTTGAGCTCCGCGCCATTGAGCTGCGAGCGCGATGCATTCATCGGCTGCGAAATGGCCGCAATGCGATCGGCACCGTCGAAGAACACGCTGCCGATGCTGTTCAACGTATAGATCTCGTTGCCGATCCGCTTATGAAACAGCGCGGCCGACAGCAGGCTGTCGTACGGCAGATACCATTCCGCGGAGGTGTCGAAGTTGGTCGACAGGCGCGGCTTGATGTCTGGATTGCCGCGCGTAACGCCCACGCTGCCGTCCGTGTTCTGGCTGTAAGTGGTGTTGGGTGCGTAATCGTCGTAAGTGGGGCGGCCGATGGTCTTGCTTGCCGCTGCTTTCAGCCGCACGGTATCGGTGGCGTTGTAGACCAGCGAGAGGGCGGGCAGGGTGAAGTCGTAGCGGGAACGATTCGTCTGCGGCTGCCATTGCGTCGCGCCGCCTGCCATCTGCCGCACATTGCCGGTGGTGGATAGCCACGTATCGTCCTGGCGCAGGCCGAGCAACACGCTTAGGCGATCGGTCTTGTAGCTGCCCATCACATACGCCGCCGCGGTCTCTTCCGCGTGCGAGTAATTGCTCTGCAGGCTGTTGGCAGCATTGCTGCCATAAGCGGTTGCGTGCGTGCTCGCGGTCAGCTGCGTCCAGGCCAGACTGGGGTCGATGAATACGAACGGCACGTTGGTGCCCGGCATCAACACGCTCGACACGTCACCGACACCGGCCAGCGTGTCACCCGCGGACGTCGGCACGAACTGCTGGTAGAACTCGTTGTAGCGGTGTTGAAGGCGGCGGCCATCCACACCCACGGCGTAACCGAAGCCGCGCGCATCGGCAGCATCCATGTTCTGGCGGAAATCCAGCCTCAGGTCGCCCACGCTGTCGTTGATGCGGATGGTGTCGTTGCGCCAATACACCGCCTTGAAGTTGTTCAAGTTGGTGTAGTTGGCGGGATTGTTGAGATTGAAATCCGGCTGGAAACCGGTGGTGTCGTAGCTCATCCCCAGCCCAGGCGCGCCGCTGATCGCCACGCCGCTGGCGCCGTTGTACTTGAACGTGCCATACGCATATTTGCTGAGCGCGACCGGATTCCAGTCCGTGGCGTTGGAATAGGCGGCGCGTGCGGAGAACACTTTGTCGTCGTCGACGTGCCAGTCGAAACCGCTCTGCGCAAAGCGGTCTTCGCGCTTGATCACGCCCTGCATGCGGCCGATTTCCGATTCGCCGCGTGCGAACTGGCCGGACGTGGCCGTTTGATTCAGTACCGGATTGGCGCCGGTGGAGCGGCTGTCGTCGAGGATGATTTCGTTGCGTTCGGAATGCACGGCTTCATCGTTGACGCCGAACGACAGGAAGCCATACATGTTCGGCGCGAACTTCGCTTCCAGCTTGCCATCCAGCCCCTTGCGCTGCATGTTTTCCGGAAAGCTCCAGTACTTGCTCTGCTGGGGCACTGGCACGCCGTTGCCGAATTTGGGTCCGCCTGTGCCAGGGTTGTTCGCGTTGCTGCCGTTGGCGTTGTAGTAGTTGTAGAAGATGTTGTCGCTGGTCATGTGGCCCAACGAATACAGATTGCGGTTTTCGTAGTTGGCCGCGAGCACGAAACCCAGGTTGTGATTCTGGCCGAACGTGGCGCTGAACACGGCATCGCCTTTGCGCGCCAGGCCTTCATCCGCCGACAACGCCTTGCCGGTGCCGGTCTCGTGGCCGAGCGCCGCGGTGATGCTGGCGTAGGTGCGCCCCTGATGGTCGAACGCACTGCGCGTGACGATGTTGATCGAGCCGCCGACGGCGTTCGGATCCTGATCCGGTTGCCAGGTCTTGTAGACGTCCACTTCCTGCACCAGCGATGCCGGCAGCAAGTCGGTGCGTACGCCGCGGCTGACGCGATCCGTCGTTGCCATCGGCGCACCGTCGAGGATGATGTTGTTGTAGCTGGCATCAAGGCCACGGATGGCGATCTGCTGCGCTTCGTCGCGCCCGTTGACGTTGTCGGAGTTGAAACTGGTCGACACGCCGGCCACACGTTGCACCGCCTGCGGCACGTTCAAGCTCGGCAGTGCCTGAATCTGTTCGCTGGTAGTGACATCCATGACGCGGTCTTGCGTCTGCTTGGCGGCGATGGCGATGCCGGTGGGCGCGACTTGCCCATTGACCTGCACGCTGGTGAGGGTCCTGGGCTTGGGTGTTTCCGGCGGTGTGCTGGCCTCATCGGCCAAGCTGATGGCTGGCAGGGCCGCCAGGATGGCGAGGGCCAGGACAGACAGCCGGCGGCCGTGTCGTTCGGTGTGCTTGAGCATGTGTTTCCCAAAAAATCTCAGGTGGCGTAGGCGGCGAATGCGGTCGCCGGCGCGGACCGGGAAACAATATCACTCATGATGTGTCATATTGTTGACAGCCGAGCTGTTAGAGAAAAAGTCCCCTTTGGCCTGACCTTTGTGCCTAATAAGACATTGATCATAAGTAACAATGGGCGATAAAGAGGCTGTCGGTACTGCACCCTCCAGTCCGGTACGGCTAGCATCCCTCGAGCGCCGCGCTGCTATTATTTAACTTTGTAGGTAGTATTGCGCCGCGCAATGTTGCGCTTCTTCGGGCAAGCACGCATGGCTTTTCGGCTTCACGATCGTTGGGTATGGGATTTCTGGTTTGCGCAGGAAGGCGGGCATACGCATCTGTTTTTCCTGCAGGCACCCAAATCGCTCGGCGATCCAAACAAACGCCATTGGCACGTGTCGATCGGCCACGCCATTTCCGACGACCTGGTCAACTGGGTGGAAGTGGAAGAAGCGCTGCGCCCGGCCGCATCACCCGCATGGGATGACTACACCACCTGGACCGGCACGGTGGTGCGGGCGCCGGAAGGACACTGGCTGATGTTCTACACCGGCACCTGCCGCGAAGAGGAAGGGCTTATCCAGCGCATCGGCGTGGCTTCCTCACCGGACCTGCATCGTTGGGAGAGATCGTCGCGCAACCCCATCCTGGAGCTACACGACAACACGCTTTACGAAACGCTGGACAAAAGCGTGTGGTACGAACAAGCGTTTCGTGACCCCTGGGTATTTCCCGATCCCGATGGTTGCGGCTGGCACATGGTATTCACCGCACGTGAGCCGAGCGGCCCCAGCATCGGTCGTGGCGTCATCGGTCACGCTACGTCCGATGATCTGCAGCAATGGACCTTGCAGCCGCCGCTGTTTCGCTCGCGCGTATTCGCGCATCTGGAAGTGCCGCAGATTTTCGAATGGCAAGGACGCTGGTACTGCCTTTTCTGCACGGCCGCCAACTTGATCGACTGGAATTACGCCAGCACCACCATGTCCAAGCCAATGACCGGCACGCATTACCTGGTGGCCGATCACCCGCTGGGCGAGTGGCGTTTGATGCCGGGTGATTTTATGGTCGGCGATCCGGCAGGAAGGCTATATGCCGGACGCATGCTGCCGGCTGCCGATGGTTCGTTGCGTTTTATGGCGTTTCTCAAGAACGATGAAAACGGTGCGTTCGTGGGAGAGCTCTGCGATCCGTTGCCGGTAAGCGTGCGTGAGGATGGAAGCTTGCATGTAGCCTGGGCGCAGATGCCGCACGACATCCATCAAGCAGATTTACCCTGACATCATCGCGGCCGGCTCAGGTTTCCTTCGTATCCAGGGTCCGCACGATCAACCAGGCCAGCATGGGTATCGCGATCGCATAGACGTATTGCGTAAGCGTGACGCCGATGCCGAACGGGAACCAGATGGTGGGAACGCCCAGCGAACCGAGCTCGCCTGAAAATTGCGAGATCAGGATGGTAAACAACGTGGCGGTCGCCAGATTGCGCAGCGTGCCGGTGCGAATGATCCGCACCGCAATCAGCAAAAGCAGTGCAAGCAACCCAAGCCGAAACGCATGCGTCATGGTCGCGGACTGCAATATACCGCTCACGATGCCTACCAAGGTAAGGAGCAGGGTGGCGGCATCGATGGCTCGCGAGCGCGTGGTCCAGCGGTTCCAGGCAAGCGTCCAGGCGCCGAGGCTGAGCGGTGTCCACACTACTTTGGCCAGCCACGCGTAGGTGGGCAGGCTCATCAGATCGGTCCACGAGACGATGGCGTTGTCGAGACGCTTCACCGCGGAAAGCGCAAGCGCGATGCAGACCCATGCGATGAAACGCGGATGACTGCTGCGCCGCCGGATCGCAAGCGCCAGACCGATGACCGCAAACATGGCGAGGGGCTCGACGAGTTCGACGATGTAGCCCGCGATCGTGCGCCACCATTCCACATGGTAGAGCTCGCGGCTCTCGGGGCGCGGCGCCAGCGTCGGCGCGACATGGATGCCGCCGCTATCGGCGGCAGCATCGTTACCCGGCTGCATGAATGCGCGAATGGCGAGCACGCCAGTGGTGCCGGCGGCATCGGCTGGAAGCGCGAAGATCAGCGGATGCGTACCGACGACTCGGGGAGATGCGCCCAAGCGCCCCGATCCGCCCAGGCGTTTACCGTTCCAATAGAGCTCGTAACCATCTTCGACCAAGGTCGGCCCCAGCACATCCCATGCGCGGGTTCCCGCCGGCACCGTGACCGAGCGTCGATACCAGGCATATCCCTGATAACCGGGATGGCCGTGCACCATCCAGCCACCGACATAGTTGGGCAGGCCGACATCGCCATCGTGGCTGCTTGCCGGTGCATCAAGATTCACCGTTTCCCAATGACTGTCGTCGACATCCGTGCCGGCCCAACGTGGATCGTCGCCGAGATGGAAGCGCCACTCTCCGCCCAGCAAGGGAGCGACGCCACGCAACGCGGCCGGATCAGGCTCGCCACCGATCGCGAGAATGGCCGTCACGCCGATCACGCCAATTAGCGCAAGAGTGGCGATCCAGATCGCGAATACGCGCCGGGGCGTGCGTCCGGTTAGGGAAACGGCCTCAATGGATCCTGTGGTACTTGCCATCTACGCTCTCCGCATTGATCTTGATTCGCAGGCTTGCATGGTTTTGCTGGGCCTTCCTGTCATGGCCGTCCGATCAGGAATCACGCAACGACTGCCCAAAAAGCGGTGTTCATCGAAGCATAAATAGCTGTTTCGATGATGCGGAATCGCAGCGGTTCTGTCGCAAAGTGCTGGCGCCGCCTGGTTCTTCCAAACACAAGCCAGAACCTTTTACGCGAATCCGATAACTGTTTGCACCCGCGGCTTCCAGTCGGAACATTGCATTATCTGTTACCGAGGTTTCGCCGCAAGGCCATTGGATGAGGTTGCCAGAGCCTCCGCGCGTTTTGCCATCGCCAGGGGTGGGTGCCTCATTTGCAACGTTCAAGCATAGACTTTCGTGCGCGTTGACGGTTTGAATCGAATAAACGCCGCTGCCGCGATCGACAAGATTGAACAACTCATTGCTGTACGCACCGCACGCATAAGGGATGATCGCGGCACCGCTCCGCGTGGAGTTGGCAGCGATATTGAGGCAACGCTCGGTGGACTTCGACACAAGTTGGTGCATCCCTTCAATCGTATTGATCGGCGCGCCAGGCAATGGCGTTACGCCGTCGATCACATACGTGGTGATGGAACGAGAAGGCAACGGGTCGATGATGCGGTGGTCCGGCGAGATCGCAATGGTTTCCGCGCGCAAATCGACAGTCGCATCCTCCGTGGTGGGATAAACCTGCGGTGTGCGGCAATCCCGCAAACGCGCTGAGGTCGAGTTCGTTCCTGCCTGGTTGGTCCTGGTTGGTCGTCACCAACACGAGACGCTTGAAGGTAGATGAGTAGGCGGCAAGCGTGCGGAACGACGATCAGGGCTTTGCATAGTCGACGCATAGAGTCCTCGCACTTGCAGGCGTACGGATTTTTGTCGGTGGGAATGCCGCTGCGGCTGCAAGATGATGACGCGTCAGGTAACGAATCGGCTCTTGTGCGGCTTTCCCTTTGTATGGCGTGTTCAGCATGGAATCCGAGCTGGCCCTCGAAATGATCCGGCGCAAGACTGCGACAGCCCGTGAAGGGTGGGGAAGCCCAAAGAGCAGCTGTGCGGGTCGGTGAAACTGTATATTCGCTTGGCGGCGCCGGCACGAGATATCGGTACACGGCCGCACATAGCTATTTCACTTAATTTCTTGGATATCCGGCATGACATCTGTATCGCTGGGCAAGCCCGCAGACTCGGAACCGCGCGGCAGCATCGCCTGTGTAGGGTTGGGGATGACGCTGGGTTCGCATCTCTCGCCGTTGGCGCGCAGTTATATCCAGCAGGCCGATGTGGTGTTCGCGGCGCTTTCCGACGCCATTGTCGAGGTGTGGTTGGAACACCTGCACCCGGATGTGCGCAGCCTGCAGCCGTATTACGGTGACGGCAAAAATAAGTCGCGGGCCGTGACCTATCGCGAATGGGTCGAGGTGATGATGGCCGAGGTGCGGTCCGGCAAACGGGTATGTGCCGTGTTCTACGGTCACCCTGGCATCTTCGCCTGGTCGCCGCATGAGGTGATCAAACTGGCTCGCGCGGAAGGTTTCCAGGCCCACATGGAGCCGGGTATCTCGGCCGAAGACTGCCTGTACGCGGACCTCGGCATCGACCCCGGGCGTTTTGGCTGCCAGCACTACGAGGCCAGCCAGTTGTTGTTCTACGAAACGCCCATCAACCCTGGTGCTTGCCTGGTGCTATGGCAGGTGGGGCTGGTCGGCGACCGCTCGATGAAGCGTTTTTCCACGGATCCCGAGTACCGGCAAGTGCTGGTGGACGTGCTGAGCCGGGATTACCCACTGGACCACCAGGTCATCATTTACCGCGGCGCCACCTTGCCGATCGAACAGCCGCGCATTCGCCATGTGGCCTTGCGGGATCTACCGGCAACGGACGTGGGCTCTGATGAAACAGTGGTGCTGCGACCAGCATCGCCGCTGCACGCCAATCACGCGGTACGCGCGCGGTTGGCTGAGCTAGATCGCGCGATAGTGTCGCCAAGCTAGGGTCCTGGGCACATCCTGTCGCGTGCCGATCAATGGTAGGCTGCATCGTCGCGTTGGGGGCGCCATGTTGTGATGGGATTCAGAGCTGTGTGTCCACATGTTTGTAACGCCCGGCCGGAAGAGGCGTTTCATCTGGTTCGGGGCGGCGGCGATTCATCCACAACAGGAACGGGGGAAATATGTCTAATACGATCGATCTGCTGGAACGCATCGGGCAGGATGCGTCGTTGCGTCACGCCTCCAAGGAAGACTTGACGCAGGCGCTCAACGCGCTGAATGCCAGTGAAGGGCTGAAAGCGGCGGCAGCATCTGGCGACAAAAGCCGCCTCACGGAGGAGCTTGGACACAAGCATCACCCCGTGCGCGTCAATCACAACGACGGAGGGTGCGATCCCTGCGACGACGATACGGAAAACGAGCCCAAGCGTGATGGCGACGAAGCGGATAAAACGCACCCGCCTTCCGGATCGTAATCCATAGACGGGTAGCTTTCGATGGCGCGTGGTGTGCCGCTTTGCCTGGCAGTAGCCGCCGTTATGGCGGCTTTACTGACGTGTATGGACATAAAGGCAAGCGTAGCGTCGACGGATACCTCGCCGGTTACGGCATGGCTGGCGCAGGCCGACGATGCGTGGCCGAATGATACTTCCCGTTTCCGGCATATTCTGGCGCAACTGCATCAGCACGAGGGTCAGTTGAGTGGGACGCAGCGCTGGCATCTGCGACTGCTGGATACAAGGCTGCCTATAGACGAGGGCGATTACGTCAAGGCCGAGCCAACGCTGTACGACATCATCGATCATTCGGGCGACCAGTCCCTTTCCGTTCGCGCTATGGCGGCCTTGATCCAGGACAAGTTCTTCAGTCGTGATTACGTGAGCGCTTATGCGTTGGCCAATACGTTGATGGCCGAACTTCCCCATGTCGTCGACCCGCAAGCGCGCCTGGAGGGCATGAGTCGGGTCATCCAGATGTTGAACAAGGAGGCTGTCGGTCAATATGACCTCGCCTCGGATTATGCCCGGCAGATGAAGGCCTTGTTTCCTTCGGGCAAAGGCCAGTGTTACGCAAACGCGCTTGAAACGCAGTCTTTGCTCTATGCAGGCAAATTGACCGCGACCAGCCCTGCGTTTCAGGCTGCAATCGACACGTGCACTGCGGCGGGGGAATCCCGTCAAGCTGAGGCGCTGCGCCTGGACCTGGCCAGCGAGATGATCGATGAAAGCCATGCCGATCAAGCGATCGCCTTGTTGCACAGCATTGCGTCCGGGATCCAAAGAACCGGCTACACACCTCACCTTGCCTCGTTGCCAGTCACCCTGGCACAGGCCTATTTAAGCCTCGGCGATGCGGCCAGAGCGCAAAAATTTGCAAAAACCAGCATTGCTATTACTGGGCCGGACAGCCCGCTGTGGACGCTGCAAGCCGCCTATGAAGTTCTTTATCAGGCGGAAAAGAAGCAGGGCCACGATGCCGCCGCGCTGGCCTATTACGAAAAGTACGTGGCCCAGAAGACCGCCGCCATGGACAACGCCAAAGCTATTGCTTTGGCCTACCAGACAGTCAGGCAGCAAGTCCTTTCCGAGAAGATGAAAGCAGATGCTCTGAGCAAGGAGAACAACATCCTTCAGCTTCGCCAAGCCTTGACGAGCCAGGCGCAGAAAGCCAGTCGGCTGTTCAATGCGTTGTTGCTGGCGGTGATCGCCTTCTTTGCGTTGGCGATGCTATGGCTGTGGCGTTCCTGGCGGCGCTTCCGTTGGATGGCACGTCACGATGGCCTGACCCGAGTCTACAACCGCGAACACTTTTTCGTCGAAGCGAGGCGAACGCTGCGACAGTTGCACAAGGCAAACATCGATGCCTGCCTGATCGTATTGGACCTAGATCATTTCAAGCAGATCAATGATAAGCACGGGCATGCTGCCGGCGACCAGGTATTACGTTCTACGGCGATGATCGTTGGCCGCGAACTGCGCTCCAATGATTTGCTCGGTCGCTTGGGTGGTGAGGAGTTCGGCATCCTGATACCTGGCTGTTCGTATGACCAAGGACTGGAGGTGGCAAATCGCATCCGCAACGCCTTAGCCTCCGCGTCTGTGATGCTGGATTCTCAGATCACCGTCAAGGTGTCCGCTAGTCTGGGGCTCGCCTTTGCCGCCGACTCGAGTTATACGCTGCGCCTGCTGCTGGTCGACGCCGACGCTGCGCTTTACCGGGCTAAGGAAAATGGCCGCAACCGGGTCGTGCTGGGTACTTCGAGGGAGAAATCCATACTCCACGGTTGATTAAATCCGGTGCGTACGCGGTGCGCTGCCGAAGCTGTTTCGTACTCGGATTTGAGTGATTAAGAGGCACTCCGCATTCGCTTGCTGCGCTACGACCAGCCGAGCATTATGCGCGGTCAAACTGTCGCTCCGCGGCAGGGTTAAGTAGTCGCGACAAAGCTACGGTCGTAGGGACGCTTCCGCGCGAGTAAGCGAAAAAAGAAGGGCTGGCGTAGCACCTGCACAGTTGCCGGCTGAAATGCATTCTGATCAAGACCAATCGGTATCTGACGGGCTTGATTTCGTTTGATCGCGATCAATACTGGCGAGTGCAGCGGATGCCATGGTCGTCTCGCCATGAAGAACGCTACCCACCCGTCTGAGCCGACCGAGGATCCGCGGCAGGTGCCCGTCGACTTGCTGTTCGATCTGGTCGGAAGCACCCCTACGGGATTGACCGAGACCGAGGCCGCGCATCGCCTTGCCGTGTACGGTCCCAACGAGGCGCAGGCCAATGGGCATATCGGGTCACTCCGGACATTGCTCGGTCTTCTGGGTAACCCCTTGGTCCTGATGCTGCTTGCGGCGGCCACGATCTCCGGGATGCTTGGCGACCGTGTCGGAGCGACGATCATCCTGGTGATGGTTCTGCTCAGCGTGGCGCTCAATTTCACGTTGAGCTATCGCTCGCAACGCTCAGCTGAACGGCTGCGCGAGGAGATCGCGCCCACGGCCAGTGTCTGCCGCGATGGCACCTGGCAGGACGTTGCGCGCCAAAGCCTGGTGCCGGGTGATGTGATCCGTCTTGCCGCCGGCGACCGCGTGCCCGCCGATGCACGCTTGCTCGAAACACGAGACTTGCATGTGCAGCAATCGGCGTTGACGGGCGAATCCGTGCCCGCGGAAAAAATGGCATGCGCGCATCCGCAAGGCGAAGTCAGCGCCGATGCGCAGCATCTGGTGTTTCTCGGTACCTCGGTGGTCGCTGGCACCGGCAAGGCCATCGTGCTGGTCACCGGCAAGGCCACCGCGTTCGGCGATGTCGCTGCACGCTTATCGGAACGCCCGCCGCCCACCGAATTCGAACGCGGCCTGGCGAGTTTCGCGCGGCTCATCATGCGCACCGTGTTCGTGCTGGTACTGATCGTGGTGCTGGCCGGTATTGCATTGCACCGGCCGATGCTGCAGACCTTGCTGTTCGCGCTGGCGCTAGCCGTGGGATTGACGCCCGAGTTCATGCCGATGATCACCACGGTCACATTGGCGCGAGGCGCAATGCGTATGGCGCGCCATCACGTGGTGGTGAAACATCTCGCCGCCATCGAGGATTTCGGAAGCATGACGGTGTTGCTGAGCGACAAGACCGGTACGCTCACGCGTGGTGAAACCGATGTCTCGGCAATCATCAATCCATGGGGCGCATCGTCCGGTCGACCTGGCACGCTTGCATACCTCAATAGCACCTTTCAGACCGGCATCCGCAGTCCGCTGGACGAAGCCATCCTGAAACAATGCGCCCCACCGCAGGATGCATTTCAAAAGGTCGACGAAATCCCGTTCGACTTCGAGCGCCGCCGCCTTAGTGTCGTGGTGGAACGCCATGGCGAAGCTATGTTGATTGCCAAGGGCGCGCCGGAATCGGTGCTCGGGCAATGCACACAATACGAGGCGGACGGCGTGCTGCATGCCATGGATGCGGATGCATTGGCCAACGCCAAGAGCACTTGCGATGCGCTTAGCCGGCAAGGCCAGCGCGTGCTGGCCATTGCATGGCGCAAGGTCGAGCGGCGGCAGCGGTACGTGGCAACCGATGAGATGGACATGGTGCTCGCCGGTTTCATCGCATTTGCCGATCCGGTGCTGCCGGGGGCAGCGGAATGCCTGGCGGCGCTGGCTCGTGACGGCGTGACGGTGAAGATATTGTCAGGTGACAACGAACTCGTCGTTCGGCATATCTGCGAACAAGTGGGGCTCGATACGCACGAAGTAATTACCGGCGTGCAGATCGATGCGCTCGACCAGGATGCGTTGAGCGTCGTGGCAGGGCGCGTCAACGTGTTTGCCCGCGTCAGCCCGGCGCAGAAACATCGTATCGTGCTGGCGCTGAAATCCCGTAACGCGGTGGTGGGCTTTCTCGGCGACGGCATCAACGACGCGCCTTCCTTGCATGCCGCCGATGTCGGCATTTCAGTGATGAACGCCGTGGACGTGGCACGCGATGCGGCCGACATCGTGCTGCGCGACCGGGACCTTGGTGCCTTGCATGCCGGCGTCATCGAAGGCCGCACGGCGTTCGCCAACGTCACCAAGTATCTGTTGATGGGCACCAGTTCCAACTTCGGCAACATGCTCAGCATGGCGGCGGCCGCGTTGGTGCTTCCGTTTCTGCCGATGCTGCCTACCCAGATACTGCTCAACAATTTTCTTTATGACATGGCACAGATCACCATCCCGGGCGACAACGTGGATGCCTCGCAATTGGTTGCGCCACGCCGCTGGCGCATCGATCTGATCCGCCAGTTCATGCTGGGCGTGGGGCCGATCAGCTCCCTATATGATTTCCTGACGTTTTACGCATTGCTGGCTTGGCTGCACGCTTCACCGGCCGAGTTCCACACCGGCTGGTTTGTGGAATCGCTGGCTACGCAAGTGTTGGTGTTGTTTGTGATCCGCACGTCCGGTAAGCCGTGGCGAAGCCGGCCAAGCAACGCATTGATCGTCAGTGTGCTCGCCGCAGTCGCAGTCGGCATGGTGATGCCGATAACACCGCTGGCGGCGGATTTGGGTTTTGTTCCGTTGCCGCCGGCGTTTTTCCTGTTCCTGATGGTGGCCACCGCGACGTACCTGATGTTGGTCGAATGGGTGAAGCGTCGCTTCATGCGTTCCAAGGAAGACGTGGCGCCTACCCAGGCGAGGGCCAGACCCTCAGCATGAGGCACCCGGCTTGCGCTTACTCCTGATAAAGACGCTTTGAGCGGCTCGCATCGTTATATCGCGACAGCTGCTGCGTTCTGTGTAGCTCGCGCTACCTGACTTCCATGAGATCTGTCATGTCACGAAAGCGTATTTCAGCAAGTAACAAGATCGGTGTGCCCGAAGCCCTTTGAATAGTCGAGCACGGAAATGACTGTCGGCGTTACGCGAAATATCCGAACATCCTCGGGGGAGGGCATGGGTACGGGAAGAGAGACCTGTTCGGGGTACTTGAGGGGAAGCTTGCGCAGTACCTTTTCTGCTTCGGTACGATCCGTCACCGGTTGCGCATGCGCCGCCATGGACAAACCCGTGATCGCCATCAGATCCGACGCATCGTGATCGATCGTAAGCGAGACGCGATCGTCTCTGGCCAGATTGGCAGCCTTTTGACTTTCCAGGCCACACAGAAAGTAGAGCGTCAGTCCCTCGTTCACGTAGCCGACGGTTGTCGCCTGCGGCCAGCCGTCCGGCCTGAGCGTGGCGATGGTCATGTTCCGGTGTTGGGCCAGCAGCGTCAGTATCTTTTCCTTGATCTGTTCGTTCATGGATGATCTCCAGCTTACGAAGCGCGCTCCAGCATGGGCCGGCCTGGCGTTTGCGCATTGACGCAGATCAATCGCAACCATCACCGATGCGGCCATCCTTCTACTTCCGCAAGCCTGCTGGAGTTGAGCCATGGCGATCATCTCAACGTGCTGCGATCTGGCGTGAACAGGCGAACGTTTCTCGTTGGTGCCGGCGGCGCCCTGATGCTGGCGGGCGGCACCACAGCGTGGATGTCGTCGGTGGGATCGATGGCGGACTATGAAGCGTATACAAAGCACTTGCGCGCCGCTCTGGCCATGCCACCAGATATCCATGGCCTCATCCGCTATGCGACGCTTGCTGCCAACAGCCACAACACGCAGCCCTGGCGGTTTCGCATCGGCGATGGATTCATCGATATTCTGCCGGATATCGCCCGCCGCACGCCTGCCGTCGACCCGGATGACCATCATCTTTTTGTAAGCCTCGGATGCGCGGTGGAAAACCTTGCCATTGCAGCCGGGGCAACCGGACGACCGGGCGAGGTCCAGATGATTCCCGACGGAGGTGGCGTACGCTACGTGTTCGCGAGCGGATCGATGCGCACGAGCCCACTCTATGCCGCCATCACCAAGCGACAATCGACCCGTGCCGAATACGAGGGTCATCCTGTTGCGGTAGCGGACCTCGCGATTCTCGAGCAGATGGCCGCCACGCCCGGTGTCGATCTGATCCTCCTTACCGAACGAGCGGAAATCAGCAAGATTAGGGATCTGGTGGTAGCCGCCAACGGCGTTCAAATGGCCGACCTTGCTTTCGTTAGCGAGCTGAAGCGGTGGCTGCGGTTCAACCCACGCAGCGCCATGGCGTCAGGCGATGGATTGTTCTCTGCCGCGAGCGGGAATCCCGTCCTGCCTAACGCGCTTGGCCGCTTCGCATTCGAACGGTTCTTCAACGCGCGAACCGAGAACGACAAATACGCCCGTCACATCGATTCGTCCGCCGGTATAGCCGTGTTTGTCGGCGATCGGGAAGACAAGCGGCATTGGGTGCAGATTGGCCGGGCCTGTCAGCGCTTCGCGCTCGCAGCGACGAGCCTTGGCATCAAGGTCGCCTTCATTAACCAGCCTGTTGAAGTGGCGCGGTTTCGTCCAGCATTGGCAAGCCTCATCGGCACGGCTGATCGGCGGCCTGATATCGTCATGCGTTTTGGTTATGGACCTGCGTTGCCTTTCTCGCCGCGACGGCTCGTGGCGACGGTGCTGACCTGATAGCCATGCTGTTCCAGCCATGCTTCGATGCAGGCCGAAACACCTGGATGACGGGCGGCATGCTACGCGACCGTCTCGGCGCCCGTAACGTCTATGTCGTCGGACTCGCCACTTTCACGCTTGCATCAGCTTTGTGCGGCTTCGCTCCCGGTCTCACCATGCTGACGATGGCGCGCGGGTTGCGAGGCATAGGCAGCGCCATGCTCGTGCCATGTCGGCACGAGCATCGCCTGCTTTCAGGTCTTTCAGGACGCCATGACGGTGGTGCTTGCCATGGTGGCGGCGCTTTAGCTGATTGCGGCTCTTGTCTGATAGGCGATCCCAAGCGGGGGCAAGCATCATCGCAAGTAGCCATTCGGCAGGGGATCGGGCGAACGACAAGTACGTGGAACACAGCTGTCAGGGTGCGCAACTGCGCGTAGCGCCGCGATACGTGACGGCGACTCTGTACATTCGAAGCACAGTGCTCATTTCAACCGACGCGAACGACCATTTTGCCGCCGGCCGAACCTTCATCCATGACGCGATGCGCTTGCTGGACGTGAGTGAACTCGAACACTTTCGCAGGCTTTGCGCGCAGCACGCCTGCTTCAATCAAATTGACCATTTTCTGGAAGGGAATATCGGTGAGTGGATATTCAGGTGTGCCGTAAACGAACGCGCTGCCGAAGAAACTCAGATGGCGCCCACTGGGAAGGTGCGCCATCGGATCGAATAGGTTGATGGGCGCATGACCGCCAAGAAAGCCGGCCACGCACACCCGACCGCCCCGGCGTGTCAGTCGCAGCGACTCCAGCAGAGTGGACGTACCAATCAGGTCAAGCACGGCATCGACGCCCTGCGGCGCTACGGCCCGGAGAGCATCCGCCACATTGCCGTCTTCCATCAGCACTTCACAGGCGCCGTTCAAGCGCACAAGCGGTTCGCGTTCACGCGTGCGTACGGTCGCGATGGCCTTCGCCTGTGCGTAGCGAGCCAGATCGAGCGCCGCCAATCCCAATGCGGACGTGGCGCCGCGAATGAGAATAGTATCGCCATGTTTCAGCGATAAATTGTCGAACAGGCAACTCCACGCGGTGGCATAAGATTCGGGTACGGCCGCCAACCGCTCCCATTCCGATGTGCTTTGAATGGGGACGACATTCGTGGCAGGAACGGTGACAAGCTCGGCATAGCTGCCGTTGCGCGTGCGTCCCATGCCGCCCATCAGGGCGATGACACGCTGCCCCGCGAGCAATCTACCGATTGGATCGTGGGCTACTTCTCCCACGCATTCAATGCCGGAGATGGCGGCGACTTCACCCCACAGGCCCTGCCGGAAATACTGCTCCGCACGATTGAGGCCGAATGCCCTGACGCGAATCAACACTTCCCCTGGGCTCGCCACGGGATCGGGTACCTCTTGCAGTAAAAGCTGCTCGGGTCCTCCATATTGCTGCCTTACGATCGCTCTCATGCCATGTCTCTGCGTAGTTGGGAGCCTGTATGCTAGGCTCGGCCTGGCTTGAGTTGAATTGAATATTTGGATCCATCACTGTAAGAAAATCTGACAATGGATTTCTCGTTGCACGAACTGGCGTGCCTTGATGAGGTCATCGCCCAAGGTAGCTTTCAGGGAGCCGCCGACAAGCTCCATCGCACCCATTCCGCCGTGCACGCCGCAGTGAAGAATCTGGAGCAGCGGCTTGGCGTGCCGTTGCTCGATCGCAGTCAATATCGGGTCGTCCTCACGCCAGCCGGAGAGGCCTTTCGACGCCAGGCGGCCACAGTGCTTCGGGAAGCTTCTGCGTTGGAAACGTTGTGCCAACAACTGAGCCAGGGCGAAGAAACCGATTTGAGTGTCGTGGTAGGCGACCTCACGCCAACGGACGACGTGTTGCGCAGATTGAAACGCTTCTTCAAAGCGCACCCGAAAACCCGGCTGCATCTTCATTTCGAGGTAATCGGCGGTCCATGGGAGCGATTGCTGGCGGAAGAAACTGACCTGATTATTCACCACGTCGATAAAAGCGATACGCGTTTCGAGTGGATCGATCTGTGCAAGACCGTTCTGGTGCCTGTTGCGGCGCCGGGCTTTCTTGGCGCCACTGTACCGCGCACTTTATCGCCCGGGCATATGCAAGGACATGTACAGGTGGTGATTCGCGACACGGCAAAGCAGGCCGGCCGCAACTACTTCGTCATCGAAGATGCGCCACGCTGGACTGTTGCCGATCAGCACACCAAGAAAGCTTTGATCATGCAGGGAATGGGTTGGGGACATATGCCCCTGCACCTGATCGAGCGGGAATTGAAGAGCGGCAAACTGAACTCGTTGGAGGGGAAGAACTTCAAGCGCTCAAAGCTGGACATCGTCGTGGCCAGATTGCGCAAGCGCCCGGCCGGTCCAGTCGCAAATGCTCTATGGCGTTATTTGGCGGAGCCCGAGTGATTCAAGCCATTGCCGACCGTCGCTTGTATTCTCGGAAGTGTCCCTCTAAGTGATGGGCGTCGGCCGGCAAGAGCAGCCTACAAAGAGTCCAATACCGATACGGAGCACAGACCATCTTGGCCAGCCACTCCGACGTCAAGGACCTTCTTTGGCAACCTCGCCGCGCAACCAATGCCGAAAGACGTCGATTGAAGCCAATTTAGGGCTGTCGGCACGCCACACGATGTAATGCGCATGAACATCCACCACGCTGCGCTTCCATAGCCGCACCAGGCGGCCGGCGTCGAGGTCGGCTTGGGCCAGCGAACGTCGTCCCAATGCAATCCCTTCTCCTCTCACGGCTGCGTCGAGCAACGCCCCCGCATCGTCGAACCACGGGCCGTGGTTGGGAACGCCAAGATCCAGTCCTACTGCCTGTAACCACGGCTCCCAGGGTTGCGAGGAGTGATGCAACAGCGTGCATCGCGCGAGATCAGTCATGCGTCGTGGCAGTTTCCCGTGGCGATAGTGCGGGCTGACTACGGGAAACACTTCTTCGTTCATTAGGCGTTCGCTGCTTAGTCCTCGCCAGTGGCCAGGGCCATAGCGAAGGGCGACGTCTACGGCATCGGGGCCGTTGAACCGCGCCAGCTCAACGCTTTGTCGAAGCTCAAGGCGGATGTCTGGATGTTGCGTGCGGAATCCGGCAAGGCGTAGTGAAAGCCAGCGATTGGCGAACGAAGGCATGACGCTCACGATCAACGGTACGGTCTTGGCATTCGCGATCCGTCGTGGGCGACGGCCAGCCGGCTCTCTTCCAAAGGCTCGCTCAAGCACCATCAAACCTTGTCGCACTTGCAAAGCCAGCGACTGAGCTCGCGCCGTGGGATGCACTCCGCCGCTCGCGCGATTGAACAGCCTGGTGCCGAGTTCTTCTTCCAATAACCGGATGTGTTGGCTCACGGCCCCCTGCGTGAGCGACAACTCTTCCGCTGCCCGCGTAAAACTCTGCAGCCTTACCGCGGCCTCCAGGGCGCGCAAGGTTTGCAGGGGAGGGATGCGTGATATGGCCATGTCGTCATTAGTATCACTAATGGCCGACCGGCACAAAATGTCGTTTGTTTCGCATCGCCTCGTTTCATAGGCTTTGCGCCATGACTTATCGCCTTTATTACTCACCTGGCTCTTGCTCAACGGCTGCGCACATCGTGCTTGAAGAAGTGGGCGCCAGTTTCGAATTGCAGCGAGTGCCGCTTGAACATGGCGTCGCGCAAGCTGCGGACTTCCTGGCAGTGAATCCCAAGGGTCGCGTACCCGCGTTGGCGATTGAAGGTGAGCCGAACGTGCTGACCGAGTTGCCAGCGATCTTGCTGTATCTGGCACGCCGGCACGCATCATCGAGGATGCTGCCGGATGACAGCCTCGACGAAGCCCGCTGCGTCGAGTGGCTGGCGTGGCTTGCCGGCTGGGTGCATGGCATGGGCTATGGTGCGCTGTGGCGACCCGAACGATTTGTTGAAAGCAGCGATCACTACGCCGCAGTTCAAGCGAATGGCCGCCATCTGATCGAATCCGCTTATCTCCAGATCGAAAGGCGGCTCGCCGACGCGGGGTCGTGGGCGATGCCGTGCGGTTATTCGATTGTCGATCCGTTTCTGCTGGTGCTGTATCGCTGGGGGACGCGAATTGGATTGCCCATGCTCGATAGCTGTCCGGCGTGGCGTTCGCTGGTTCGCCAGATGCTGGAGCGACCCGCAGTCAAGAAGGTGCTGCTGCATGAAGGCCTGAGCATTTCGGCTTAAGGACACTTCCATAAATTGCTCGCAGCTCATTTAGCGACGTAACAACTCGGTAGAACTCAAGGCTCGCCACGATGTGCTCCGCCCCCTGCAAGCAGGGGAGGGGACTACTTTTCGCAACAATTACGCTACGGAGAAAAATCTTGAAAACCGCCTTTTCAATCCTTCGTCACGGCGAAGGTGAAGTGCTCGACGTTCTCGGTGTGGCCGTGCGCTTTCTATGCCGGGCAGCCGATACCGATAACGCCTGGTCCCTCATGGAAAACGTCATACCGCTAAATGCTGGACCACCGCCGCATCATCATCCCTGGGATGAAGCGTATCTGGTGATATCCGGAGAAGTTGAATTTATGATCGGCTCGCGCCGCGCACGGGTAGGCGCGGGTGATTTCGTCTATGCGCCGGCCGGTACCGTCCATGCCTTCCACGGCGTTTCGGAAACGCCTGCGCGCATGTTGATTTTCGATGCACCCGCTCATGCCGAGCATTTCTTCAAGGATGTTGAGCGCGAGGTCCAAAACCTGCCTCGCGATAGGGCCAAGATCCGGGAGATCGGAGAGCGCCATGGAGTCGCGTTTTTACCACCGCCGCAGTAGTTCACTGCGGTATCCCCATGTTTTTTTGGCTGGTATGCCGCCAAAAAAAAACGGTGCTCACGTCGATGCCATTCCGAAGCAAGTCGCCTTCGCCCACTGCTGTCCAAGAAAACTTTTTGCTCGCCAGATCAGCTCCCTCCCCTACGTGTAGCAGGGGAGGGAGCTGTTCGTGGTGAACTCATCGATCTCGCTTTGAATAGACTTTTTTTGCGAGTTGCCTTCAGTATGAATTTGAGCGAGAGCACTCCTTTCAGCGCTCTGTCACTTTTCGTAGCGCTTGAAAGGCGTCATGGCCGCGCGATCTTTGATGCCGCCGGTTTGTGAATCCCCAGCTGGCCGCACGGCTAACATCGAGACCGCGGCGATTGCTTGCTTTTTATTTCATCAAGAAATCACACGACGCATGGCGTCTAGATAATTTCACGCACCCTTCACGTCGATATGTGCTGGTATAGCCGTTCCGATATTCGCGGCGCGCGCACAATAGCTATTGTGCAATGCGCGTCCCGAAACGATCGGCCGCGACTTCAGGGCGTTGAGGGGCGCACTGAAAAACGGAGGCTACACATCTTGCACAAGCTTGTGCGGGATGCGTCTTGCCTAAAGAAAAAACAGGGGAATTTAAAGCCATCTTTAATTTTTCCTGCGAATTTAGCTATTTATCCTATTTAAAGCACGGGATCGATTTTGTTTTCTTTTTGCGAGGGGATGCATGTCTACCGGCTTGTGTCAGCAAGAAACCAATTATGAAGTCGTCGTCAATCAGGAAGGCCAATATTCGCCTTGGCCGATAAATAAGATCGTGGCAAAAGGTTGGTCAACGACAGGGACGCGAGGGTCAAAAGAGTCCTGTCTTGCGTTCGATGAGGTGTGGGCCGATATGCGCCCGCGCTCGTTGCAAGCATGCACGCATTCCAACTAGCTGCATTGCATACGACGAAATGAAATAAAACAGCGGCATGCTGTGCGCGGCTTTTTATGCAAAGCGATCGCCGATTGTTTTCGCTGTCCGCAATGATGGAGGTCACGTATAGGCTTTAACACGCCTGTGGCGGATGTTTCCACTGTCCGTCACGCATGCTTTGGACGATCAATGCACCCATAGTGGCGTGGTTTCAACGTGGAATCATGGTTCGTGTTGCGCGTGTCGTGTGTTGAGCGTGAAAACCGTATTGTTATTTTCGGGGCAGGGTTCGCATCACTTCCAGATGGGACGGGAGCTGTTTGAGCGCGACGCGTGTTTTCGCGCTGCGATGCTGCATGCTGACGATGTGTTTCGCGAGCGTTGCGGCGAATCCGTCGTGGCCGTGCTGCTTGACGAGCGCCATCCTCGCGAAGCGCCGTTCGATCGCCTGCTGCACAGCCATGCCGCCATCTTCATGGTGGAGTATGCGCTGGCGACGTCGTTGATCGATGCTGGCGTAGTGCCAGATATGGTGCTTGGTGCCAGTCTCGGTACGTTTGCCGCGGCTGCCGTGGCGGGCCATCTCGACCCGCGCGACGCGCTGCTTGCCGTGATCGAGCAGGCGATCGCCGTGGAAACGCATTGCCAGCGCGGTTGCATGATCGCGGTGATGGGCGATTGGCAGCGCTGCCTGACACCCGAATTGCTTGGCTGGTGTGAAGTGGCTGCCATCAACTTCGCATCGCATGCAGTGATATCGCTACCCGTGTCGCATGCGGAACAGATCGAGCGACAGCTGCGACAAGCCGGCATCACGTTTCACGTGCTTCCTGTCGCGTACGCCTTTCATTCGCGCTGGATCGATGCTGCGCAAGCGACCTATCAGGCATTTCTTCGCACGCTGCCGTTGCGCGAAGGCCGCATACCGCTGGTCTGTTGCGCACAAGGCGAGGCATTGCGCGTGTTGTCCGCAAGCCACCTGTGGTCGGTCGTGCGCGAGCTGATCCGTTTTCAGCACACCCTCGGCATGCTCGCCTCGCAAGGTGAGCATCGCTACATCGACGCAGGACCCGGCGGCACCTTGGCGACGTTCGTGAAGTACGCGCTGCCGACAGGTTCGAGTGCACCCATTCATCACGTCATGTCGCCGCTCGGCAGCGACATGCAGCGGCTGTCCGGCTTGAAGGCGATCCTTCGGCCGGACGCGCGCGGAATAAACCAGACAGTTCATCCGGTCATACCGGCAGATCAGGGCAGGCACACACGCAGCGGACGCAGCACGGAGTTACACACCATGAAAGCCATCGTTTTTCCGGGTCAGGGTTCGCAGTTCAAGGGCATGGGCAAGGATCTCTTTCCGCTGTTTCCGGAACAGGTCCAATGCGCATCCGACATCCTGGGTTATTCGCTGGAAGACTTGTGCCTGCATGACAGGGAGGGGTTGCTGTCGCAGACGCGCTACACGCAACCTGCATTGTTCGTCGTCAATGCGCTGCATTACCTGCATCGGCCTGTGCAGGCGGACTTTCTCGCCGGACACAGCCTCGGCGAGTACAACGCCTTGCTTGCCGCGGGCGTGTTCTCTTTTGAAACCGGGCTACGCCTGGTGAAGAAGCGCGGCGAGCTGATGGGTGCGGCCAGTGGCGGTGGCATGGCAGCGGTGCTGGGCATCAGCGCGCAGGAAGTGAGGGAGGCCTTGAATGAGCACGGGCTCGATGAGATCGACATCGCGAACGTCAATTCACCCACGCAGACGGTGATCGCCGGACACAAGGAAAAACTTGCCACCGCTCTCGAGCTGTTCGCAAAAAACAATGTGCGTTGCGTAGCCTTGAACGTCAGCGCGGCTTTCCATTCGCGCCACATGCGCGCCGCCCAGGCCGAGTTCGCCGAGTTTTTGAAGTCATACACCTTCGCACCTCCCACTGTGACGGTGATCGCCAACGCCACGGCGCGGCCTTACGATCCCGCGCGCATTGCCGAAACACTGGCCGCGCAGATCGCCTCGCCAGTGCAGTGGGTGGATTCAATCCGTTACGTGCTCGGCAAGGGCGAGGTCGAGTTTCAGGAAATCGGCGCCAGCGTGCTGACCAAGATGGTGCAGGAGATCAAGGCCAAGACGACACCCATCATCGAGGAGACGGCAGTGGTGCTGCCTATCAAGGCCGCGGATGACGAGCCGCCTTCGGCAAGCGCATCGTTCGACATCATCCAGAAGGAAAATCGCCAGGAAGGCGAGCCGTATATAACGGCGACGTCGCTCGGCAGCGACGTGTTCCGGCGGCGATTTGGCCTTAAATATGCCTACATGGCTGGTGGCATGTATCGCGGCGTCGCTTCCGCCGACCTGGTCATCAAGATGGGCAAGGCCGGTTTGCTGAGTTTTTTCGGCGCGGGCGGACTGTCGACAGCGAAAATCGAAGCGAACATCGTCCGCATCCAAAGCGAATTGCGTGACGGCCAGCCCTACGGCATGAATCTGCTTGCCAATGTCGACTATCCCGCTGAAGAAGAAGCTGTCGTCGATCTTTATCTGAAACACCGCATCCGCAACGTGGAGGCGGCGGCATTCATGCAGATGACGCCGGCACTGGTGCGTTTCCGCCTGCAAGGTTTGCGCACGGACGCGCGCAACCGCATCGCCTGCGAGCACCGAGTCGTCGCCAAGGTTTCGCGCCCCGAAGTGGCAAGGGCTTTCATGAGCCCGGCACCGGCGATGATCGTGGAGCGGCTGCTGCAGCGAGGATTGGTGACGCCGCAGCAGGCGGAGTTGGCCCAGCGCGTACCGATGAGTCACGACATCTGCGTGGAAGCCGACTCCGGCGGACATACCGATGGCGGCATTCCCACCGTGATGCTGCCGCCGCTGTTGCGCATGCGCGATGAACTGCAACGCACGCATGGCTATGAAGAACCCGTGTGCATGGGTCTGGCCGGCGGTATCGGCAGCCCGGAAGCGGGGGCGGCAGCCTTTTTGCTGGGCGCGGATTTCATTCTCACCGGCTCGATCAACCAGTGCACGGTAGAAGCCGGCATGAGTGCGGACGGCAAATCGATGCTGCAGGAGATGGACATCCACGATACCGAGTACGCGCCGGCAGGCGACATGTTCGAGCTTGGCGCGCAGATCCAGGTTCTGAAGAAGTCGGTGTTCTTCCCGGCGCGCGCGAACAAACTGTTTTCGCTCTATCGCCACTACGACAGCCTGGACGACATTCCCGAACGCACGCGTCGGCAGCTGGAAGGTACGTTCTTCAAAAAAACCTTCGACGAGATCTGGCGCGAGACCGCCGCCTATTTCCGGTCAGTCAACCGCGAACATGAGGTCGCCAAGGCCGAGGCCAATGCCAAGCACAAGATGGCGCTGGTGTTCCGCTGGTACTTCGCCTACAGCTCGCGCATCGCAATGGAAGGCAATGGCAGCGATCGCGTGAATTACCAGATCCACACCGGGCCGGCCCTGGGTTCGTTCAATCAATGGGTGAAAGGCACGGAGCTGGAACCGTGGAACAGGCGCCACGTGGACCGTATCGCGATCAAGCTCATGGACGCCGCGGCGGAACACCTTGCGCGTTCCTATACGCGCTTCCTGGGTGAACGCGGAAGCCATCCCGAACGCATCGACCCCGTCCCGGCCGCCTCCCGTTCGCTGGTGGCCTGAGCGCCGCCACGAAGGCCGGCTGCTGTTGAAAGTCGCACCGCTGGATGCGGACAAGCTCGTTTGACGCGCAATCCGAAAGAACACGCTACAGGGCATGTATGTCATGAATGTTCATCAGGTTACGTCCCAGCAAGACGCATCGGCAGCCACGATGCCGCGCGAAGCCGACATCGCCATCGTCGGCATGGCCTGCCGTTTTCCGGGCGCCAGCAACTACGCGCAGTTCTGGAGCAACTTGTGCGAGGGGCGCTCCAGCATCAGCGAGATTCCCGCCAGCCGCTGGGACAAGCACGCCTTTTATTCGGCGCAAGCGCAGGACGAAAACAAATCCATCAGCAAGTGGGGTGGCTTTATCGATGGCGCCGAATACTTCGACGCGGACTTCTTCGGCATTTCCGCGCGCGAGGCGCGTGTGATGGATCCCCAGCAGCGGATCATGCTGGAGCAGGCCTGGGCCTGCCTGGAAGACGCAGGCTACGATCCCAAGGTGTTCAGCGGCAGCAACACCGGCGTCTACATCGGCGTGTTCAATTTCGATTACGAAGATCACTTGCGCCACGCGCTCGACGCCATCGAAGGGCACGTTTCCACCGGCACGCACACCGCGCTCATTCCCAATCGCATTTCGTATTTCCTCAACCTGCATGGGCCGAGCCTGCCCATCGACACCGCGTGTTCGAGTTCGCTGGTGGCCTTGCACAAGGCCGCGCATGCCATTCGCCGCGGCGAATGCGATCACGCCTTGGTCGGTGGGGTGAGCGTGCTGTGCAGCCCAACGCATTTCATCTCGTTTTCCAAGACCGGCATGTTGTCGCCGGACGGCAGCTGCAAGACCTTCGACGAGCGCGCCAACGGCTACGTGCGTGGCGAAGGCGCGGCGATGATCCTGATCAAGCGGCTCGATCATGCGATCCGCGACAACGACCGCATCCTGGCGGTATTGCGCGGATCGGCGGTGAATCATGGCGGCCGTGCGCGCACCGTGACGTATCCAGGTTCGCTCGCGCAGTCGAACGTGATCGCCGAAGCGCTGCGCCAGGCGGACGTGCCCGTCAATACGGTGGGCTATGTCGAAGCGCATGGAACGGGCACGCCCAAGGGCGATCCGATCGAAGTGGAAGGCTTGAAAATGGCCTTCGCCCGCGTTGCGCAAGCGCGTCGCGAAACCTTGCAGGAACAAGCGTGCGGCCTCGCCAGCGTCAAGACCAATATCGGGCATCTGGAATCGGTGGCTGGCCTGGCGGGCTTGATCAAGACGATCCTGTGCATGAAGCACCAGGTGTTTCCGCCGCTGGTGCATTACCAGCAGCTCAATCCGCGCATCGCGCTGGAAGGCAGTCCGTTTTTCATCGTCGACAAGGCGCAGCCGTGGCCGGCGAAACGCGACGAGGCCGGGCATGCCGTGCCGCGCCGCGCGGGCATCAGTTCGTTTGGCTTCGGCGGCGTGAACTCGCACGTGGTCATCGAGGAATACGTGGCGCCTGAAGCCGTGGTGCCGCCGGATCACTCGCCATCCATCATTGTGCTCTCGGCCAGAACCATGCCGGTATTGCGCGAGCGCGTGCGGCAGTTGCTGACCGCCATCGCTGCGCCTGAGATTCGCCATGCCAGCCTGGCTGATCTGGCGTACACGCTGCAGATCGGTCGGCAGGCCATGGCGGCTCGGCTTGCGCTGGTGGCCGATTCGTTCGATGCCTTGCAACAGTCATTGGAAAACTGGCTGGCATCGGGCACGCAAGATGGCGTGTGCTGCGGCGAGCTTTCGGCGGAGGCGCTGGCGCAATCGGCGCAATCGGCGGAATCCGCGGCGTGGCAACCGCCGCATGACGATCCCCACACCGTGGCGACGAAGTGGGTGGCAGGGCAGGCGATCGACTGGCGCGCCTTGCATCCATCGCCCAGGCGTCGTCTTGCCTTGCCCACCTATCCGTTCGTGCGGGAACGGCATTGGGTGGATGCGAAACCGGCCGACTCAGCGACCCTTTTGGCCATCCATCCGCTGGTCCATCGCAACAGCTCCAATGCCGCCGGGCTGCGTTTCACCAGCCGTTTTAGCGGCAAGGAATTTTTTCTGGCCGATCACGTGGTGCAAGGGCGCGCCACGCTGCCCGCCGCGGCGCAGCTGGAAATGGCCTGTTTCGCCGCTACGCAGGCCGCGGTGGGCGCGAACGCCTGCCGGCTGCAAGACATCGTCTGGCTGAGACCGCTGGTGGTGGATGCGCAAGCCAGGGACATTCACCTCGCGCTGTTCCCCGAAGGGCAAGGCGAATTCAGCTTCGAGCTGTATGACGACGCGGATGGCGGCGAAGGCACGGTATACAGCCAGGGCGCGGTGCGCGTTGATGCGCACGTCTCGCCGCAGGCGCAGGTGAACATAGCGGCGCTGCGCGCTGAAAACGCGAACACGCAGTTAGGCGTCCAAGATTGCTACGCCTTGCTGGATCGGATGGGCCTGGCCTATGGCGATGGCCATCGTGCCTTGAGTGAATTGCTTATCGGCCGCGAACACGCGTTGGCGCGTTTGTCGTTGCCGGAACGGCTGACATCGACGCAACAGGATTACACCCTCCATCCCAGCCTGCTCGACGCCGCACTGCAGGCGGCGATCGTGTTTCATGTCCAGAGCACAGGCGATAGCGCCCTGATGCTGCCTTTCGCGCTGCACTCGCTGGAGCTGTTGGCGCCTTGCACGGAGCCGATGTGGGCCGTGATACGCCGCAATGCCGGCCATGCGCCAGAGCGTTCGTTACAAAAATTCGATATTGATTTATGTAACGAAACAGGAATGGCATGCGTACGCCTTGCCGGTTTAAGCATGCGCGCCGTCGCACCGGCGGACAGCGAAGAACCGGTGCGCACGGCGCTGTTCCAGTTCGACTGGCAGGCGGCAACGACCGGGACAGAGCAAGCACCGGACTATGCGCAGCACGTCGTTTTGCTTTGTGGCGAGCAGGATCATCTGCGCGCCGTCTCCGCTGACATGCGGGCCAGCTTGCCGCAGGCGATAGGCATCGAGATCGATACGGGTGGTGCGTTGGCACAGCGCTACGAATCGGCGGCTGGCGTGTTGCTGGAGCAGATTCAGTCCTTGAACGGGCAAGCTGGCCGTCATCTGATCCAGGTCGTCGTGCCCAGCCATGGCATCGACCACACCATGGCCGGCCTGGGCGGCATGTTGCGCACGGCGCAACAGGAAAACCCGCGCATCGCAGGCCAGGTAATTGCCGTCGAGGCCGGGCAGAACGTGGTGCAGGCGCTGCTCGAAAACCGCTCCAGTGCTGCCGCGCAAATCCGCTACGTCGACGGCGTGCGCCACGTGGGCAACTGGAAGCAACTGCCGCCATCCTTGCGTGCCGCATCGCCGTGGAAGGCACGCGGCACCTATCTCATCACCGGCGGCGCAGGCGGACTGGGCTTGATCTTCGCCCGCGACATCGCACGCCAGGCCAGCGGTGCAACGCTGATTCTTACCGGACGCTCCGCGCTCAGCGAGGCCACGCGCGGCAAGCTCGGCGAACTTGAAGCGCTGGGTGCAAGCGCGCACTACCGGCAGCTTGACGTGGGCGATCGCGGTGCGGTGCTGCAGTTGGTGCACAGTGTCGCCGAGTCGTTCGGCGGCCTGCATGGCGTGATCCACGCGGCGGGCGTATTGCGCGACAGCCTGATCATCAACAAGACCCGCCAGCAATTGCACGAAGTACTGCATGCCAAGGTGGCTGGCACCTTGCATCTGGACGAAGCCACGCGCGACATGGCGCTGGATGCCTTCATCTGCTTCGCATCCACCTCCGGCGCGCTCGGCAATGTCGGTCAAGCCGATTACGCTGCGGCGAATGCGTTCATGGATGCGTTTGCGCATCATCGTGCGCAGCTCGTGGCGCAAGGCGCACGCCATGGACGCACGCTGTCGGTGAACTGGCCGCTGTGGGAAGAGGGCGGCATGCAGGTGGATGCTGCCACGCGCGAAGACATGGCGCGGCGCATCGGCTTGCTGCCGTTGCGCACGGCCAGCGGTTGTGCGGCGCTGACGGATGCGCTCGCCAGCGGCCTGCCGCAGGCGCTGGTGGCGGAAGGTGCGATCGCGCGTTTCGCATCCAGCTTGGCCGCCACAAAAAAAATCGAAACCATCGCAGCCGGGCCAGAACCCACGGCAAATACGCCATCCAGCGAACTGCAGGAGAAGGCCACACGCTATTTCGTGCGGCTGCTGTCCGGCACGCTCAAGCGTGCACCAAACAGCATCGATGCGCGCGCGCCGATGGAAGCCTATGGCATCGACTCCATCCTGGTGATGGATCTGACGCGCACGCTGGAGCAGGTTTTCGGTCCGCTCTCCAAGACGCTGCTGTTCGAGTACCAGACCATTGCCGCGTTGGCGGGGTACTTTGTGGACAACCATCGCGAACGCCTGCTTGCGGCGCTCGGTGAAAACACGAACGCGACACCAAACGCGCCGGCGCGCAGCGATGCCGCCATGCCGGCAACAACGGACCTGCGTCGACGTCCACGCTTCGGCACGCACACTCAAGCCAGCCGGCACAGCATGCCGAGTCTTCGCCACGATGTCGGCGACATCGCCATCATCGGCGTGGCCGGGCGCTATCCGCAGGCCAACGATCTGGAACAGTTCTGGGCCAACCTCAGCCAAGGCCGCGACAGCATCACCGAAATACCCGTCGAACGCTGGGATTACCGGCGCTACTTCGACCAGGACCGCAGCAAGCCCGGCAAGACGTACAGCAAATGGGGCGGCTTTATCGATGGCGTGGACCGGTTCGATCCGCTGTTCTTCAACATATCGCCGCGCGAAGCGGAATTGATGGACCCGCAGGAGCGGCTGTTCCTGGAATGCGTGCACGCCACGCTGGAAGACGCCGGCTACACGCGCGAGAACGTCGCCGAGGACGGCGAGGTGGGCGTGTTCGTGGGCGTGATGTACGAGGAATACCAGCTCTACGGCGCGCAGGAGCAGGCCCGGGGCCACAACCTTTCCATGCTCAACAGTGCGGCGTCGGTCGCCAATCGCATTTCCTATTTCTGCAATTTCCACGGCCCCAGCATGGCGCTGGACACCATGTGTTCCTCGTCGCTGACGGCGATCCACCTGGCTTGCCAAAGCCTGCAGCGCGGCGGTTGCGCGGTAGCGGTGGCCGGTGGCGTGAACGTATCGATCCACCCGAACAAATACCTGATGCTGGCGCAGGGCAAGTTCATTTCCGGCAAGGGGCGCTGCGAAAGTTTCGGCGAAGGCGGCGAAGGCTATGTGCCGGGCGAAGGGGTGGGTGCGGTATTGCTGAAACCACTGGCGCAGGCGCAGGCCGATGGCGATCACATCTACGGCGTGATCAAGGCGACGGCCATCAATCACGGCGGCAAGACCAACGGCTACACCGTGCCCAATCCGCAGGCGCAGGCGAAAGTGATCGAACGCTCGTTGCGCGAGGCCGGCATCGATGCACGCGCCATCAGCTACATCGAGGCGCACGGTACCGGCACCAGCCTGGGCGATCCGATCGAGATTGCTGGCTTGAGCAAGGCGTTCCGCCACTGGACGCAGGACACCCAGTTCTGCGCGATCGGTTCGGCCAAGTCGAACATCGGCCATTGCGAAAGCGCCGCCGGCATTGCCGGGGTCACCAAGGTGTTGCTGCAGCTCAAGCACGGACAGCTTGCGCCCAGCCTGCACTCGCGCGTGCTCAATCCCAACATTGATTTCGCACAGACACCGTTCGTGGTGCAGCAGACGTTGGCGCCATGGCAGCGTCCCGTGCTCGACGTCGATGGCGTCAAACGCGAATACCCGCGCATCGCCGGTGTTTCATCTTTCGGTGCCGGTGGCGCGAATGCGCACGTGGTGATCGAGGAATACCACGAACCTGCACCGGCTGCCGCCGCGCTCGAAGGCCTTGCGCTGATCGTGCTGTCCGCGCGGCAGGAAGACCGTCTGCGCGAACAGGCGCGGCGACTGCTCATGGTGCTGGATGTTGAAGGGGAACAGATCGCGCTGGCCGATCTTGCCTACACCCTGCAGTTCGGCCGCGAGGCGATGGAAGAACGCCTGGGCATCGTTGCGCATTCGCTGGAAGCGTTGCGCGAAAAACTGCGCGCCTATCTCAACGGCGATACCGCGATCGACGAGCTTTACCGCGGCCAGGTGAAGCGCCACAAGGAAGCGCTCGCCGCGCTCGCCGGCGATGACGATCTGCCGGCCATCGTCGAGGCATGGCTCGCCAAGGGCAAGCACGGCAAGCTGCTGGATCTGTGGACCAAGGGCGTGCCGTTCGATTGGCAGCGCTTGTATGCGCAAGGCCCGCGGCCACGGCGCATCAGCCTGCCCACCTATCCGTTTGCGCGCGAGCGCTATTGGATTGCCCTCAGCGATACGGCGCGTGATGCGGCCCAGTCGACAACCATGCTGCATCCATTGCTGCACCGGAACAGTTCCAACATCGATGGCCTGCGTTTCAGTTCGCGCTTCGGTGGCGATGAGTTTTTCCTTGCCGATCACGTCGTGCAGGGCCATCGGGTGCTGCCCGGTGTGGCGCAACTGGAAATGCTGCGCCACGCGGCGGAACAGGCATTCGATGGCGGCGAGTCGTTGCGGTGGAAGCACGTGGCCTGGCTTCGCCCCATTCGTGTCGATGCCGAGGGCGTGGACCTGCATGTAGCGTTGAAGCCGCGCGAAGATGGCGATCTCGATGCCGAGATCTACCGCCAGGATGACGATGGGGCGGCCATCGTCCACAGCCGCGGCGTAGTGGCGGTCGAAGCGGCCGATGTCGTGGCGGCCTACGACGTGGCGGCGTTGCGGGAGCAGTGCTCGTTGGCGCATGTCGAAGCCGCGCAATGCTACGCGCGCTTTGAATCACTCGGGCTGCAGTACGGCCCATCCTTCCGCGGCCTGGTCGAAGCCTTTATCGGCGACGGCGCCTTGCTGGCGCGTATCGCCTTGCCGGCGCAAGCCGCGCGCGAGGGTTACGTGCTGCATCCGAGCGTGATGGATGCGGCCCTGCAAGCAACCTTGCTGCTCTCTTCGCAAACAACGCTGATGTTGCCGTTCGCGCTCGGCAGCATGGACGTGCTGGCGCCATGCACGGCAAACATGTGGGCCTTCATTCGCGGCAGTGGCGATGGCGCGCAGCGTCTGGATATCGACCTGTGCGACGAGCACGGCGCGGTATGTGCGCGGCTGCGGCAACTGGAATTGCGCGCGGCAAGCGTGCCTGTACGCGAGGCCATGTCCAGCGCTGCAGCGGATAGCGAGACCTTGCTGATGCGCCCTGTGTGGAAAGCGCTTGCGCCTGCAACCAGCACGAACGCTGCGCCAGCCGCGCACCGTGTGCTGCTGTGCTTGCCGCATGCGCGTGCCGAAGACGTCGGCGCACGCATGCCCGGCGCGTTCGTCTCCGCGGCAGCCATCACGCCCGACCTCGCCGGCAGCTACGAAGCCGCCGCCAGCAGCCTGCTGGAACAACTGCAGTCGCTCAGCCGCGAAGCAGGGCAGGGCTTGATGCAGATCGCGGTGCCAGCCGAAGGCGAAGCGCAGCTGTTCGCCGGCCTGCACGGCATGTTGCGCACGGCGCAACGCGAGCATCCGCGCCTGCGCGGGCAGCTGATCGAAATCGAACCGGGCCAGGATGTTGCACAGGCATTGCTCGACAATCGCGACGACGATGCCGTCCACGTGCGCTACACCAAGGGCGCACGCCATGTGGCCGGCTGGGAAACCTTCGCCGCGTCAGATGAAGCGACAATTCCGTGGAAGGCGAATGGCGTCTACCTGATCACCGGCGGCGCTGGCGGCCTGGGTCTGATCTTTGCGCGCGACATCGCCACGCACGTGCGCAACCCAGTATTGATCCTTACCGGCCGCACCCCGATGCATGCCGGCCTTCAAGTGCACGTGCGCGAACTGGAAACGCTCGGCGCGGTGGTGCGCTATCACGCCGTGGACGTCAGCGATGCGCAAGCGGTGGCGGCGCTGGTGCAAGGCATTCCCGAAGAATTCGAAAGCCTGGACGGCATCATCCACAGCGCGGGCGTGCTGCGCGACAGTTATCTTGCACGCAAAACCGCAACGCAATTGCACGACGTCTTCAGCGCCAAAGTGCACGGCACGCTGCACCTGGACGAAGCCAGCCGCGACATCGCGCTGGATGCTTTTATCGTGTTCTCGTCCATCGCCGGCGCCATCGGCAACGCCGGGCAGGCGGATTACGCGGCGGCCAACGCCTTCATGGATGCGTTCGCGCATAGGCGCAACGCGCAGGTGGCGCAAGGCCGCCGGCATGGCCGCACGCTGTCGGTGAACTGGCCGCTTTGGGAAGCAGGCGGCATGCAGGTGGATGCGGCCACGCGCGCGATGCTGGCGCGGCAGTGGGGCATGCAGCCGCTGCGTACGGACGATGGTGTGGCGGCGTTGCGCGAGATCTGGGCGAGTGGTGAAACGCAGGCGATGGTGGTGGCGGGGGATGCGGGGCGGATTCGGGAAGCGCTGTTGCGCACTCCCTTACACGCTGTAGATGCGCAGCCGTTGTCGCGAAACTCCTCCATGGGCCGTCATTCCCGCGAAAGCGGAGGCGCTTTACAACGGCGGATGCCGGTCAATCCATTTCCAGGGCTGCATCAGGGCAAGATGGATTCCCGCTTTCGCGGGAATGACGGCCATGAGGCAGGGACGGGGTTTCATGGCAAACCGGGGCAAGCTCAGCATGCAAGCGAGGCAATCACCCATCAGGCCAAACAAACCCTGATCCAACTCGCCGCCACCCTGATCAAAGTCAAGCCCGACGACATCGACGGCGACACCGCGCTCAGCGAATACGGCTTCGATTCCGTCTCGCTGACGGAACTGGGCAACGCCATCAACCAGCGCTACAAGCTGGAATTGCAGCCAGCACTGTTCTTCGAATATCCGACCATCGACGGCCTGGCCGCGTACCTCGCGCGCGAGCACCGCGCCGTGTTCGACACACCCGCCGCAACCGTCAGCGCGCCTGCGCAAACGGCTTCACGCACGCAGGAGCGCACACGTGCACGCGGATGGAGTCGCAGCAGCAAGCCTGCATCATCTATCGCGGCCAGCAACGAACCCATCGCCATCATCGGCATGAGCGGCCAGTTTCCGCAGGCGCCCGACCTGGATGCGTTCTGGCGCAATCTGCTGGAAGGCCGCGACTGCATCACCGAGATTCCGCCGTCGCGCTGGGATTGGCGCGCATGGCATGGCGATCCCGCGCGCGAGGCCAATCGCACGCCCATCAAATGGGGCGGCTTTATCGACGGCGTGGACGAATTCGATCCCCTGTTCTTCGGCATCTCGCCGAAGGAAGCCGAACTGATGGATCCGCAGCAGCGCCTGATGATGATCCACATCTGGAAGGCGCTGGAAGACGCGGGCTATGCCGGCCCCGCGCTGGCCGGCAGCGACACGGCGATTTTCGTCGGCACCATGGGTACCGGCTACAACACCTTGATCGCGCGTGCGATGACGGCGATCGAAGGCTATTCCTCCACCGGCGCGGTGGCCTCGGTAGGCCCGAACCGCATGAGTTACTTCCTGGACCTGCACGGGCCGAGCGAGCCGGTGGAAACCGCCTGCTCCAGTTCGCTGGTGGCCTTGCGTCGCGGCGTGGCGGCGATCCAGGGTGGCGAATCGTCAATGGCGATCGTCGGCGGCGTGAACACGCTGATCACGCCCGACCTGCATATCAGTTTCACCAAGGCCGGCATGCTGAGCGAAGACGGTCGTTGCAAGACCTTCGCCGCCGACGCCAACGGCTACGTGCGCGGCGAAGGCGTGGCGATGCTGGTGCTGAAGAAGCTCGCTGACGCCGAGCGCGATGGCGACCACATCTACGGCGTGGTGCGCGCCGTGGCGGAAAACCACGGCGGCCGCGCCAACTCGCTCACCGCGCCCAACCCCCATGCACAGGCGCAGGTGGTGCAGCGCGCGTATGCGCAGGCAGGCGTCGATCCACGCACGGTGAGCTATATCGAAGCGCATGGCACTGGCACGCCGCTCGGCGATCCGGTGGAGATCAACGGCTTGAAGACCGCCTTCCAGGCACTTTACGCCGCCACCGGCGACAGCAGCGTGGCGGCGCCGCACTGCGGATTGGGTTCGGTAAAAACCAACATCGGCCATCTGGAACTGGCGGCGGGCGCCGCTGGCGTGGTGAAAGTGCTGTTGCAGATGAAGCACCGCACGCTGGTGAAGAGCCTGCATGGCGAACGGCTCAATCCGTACATCCAGCTGGATGGCAGTCCGTTCTACGTGGTGAACGAAACACGCGAATGGCTGCCGTTGCGCGACGCGCAGGGCGAAGGGCTGCCGCGGCGTGCGGGCGTGAGTTCGTTCGGCTTCGGCGGCGTGAATGCGCACGTGGTGCTGGAGGAATACATCGCCGCGCCCGCGCCTGCGCCATCCGGCAAACCGGTGGCGTTCGTGCTCTCCGCGCGCAACGAGGAGCGCTTGCGCGAGCAGGTGCGCCAATGGGTCGATTTTCTCGCCACACCAACGGCGCAGAACATGGCGCTGGACGACATCGCCTACACCTTGCAGGTGGGCCGCGAAAGCATGGAGGAGCGGTTGGGCGCAAGCGTGCGTACGCACGAAGAACTGCGCGGCGTTCTGGAGCGCTTCCTTGCCGGCGACAGCGACGTCGCCAACCTGTATCGCGGACAAGCGCGCCGTGAAAAGCTCGCCGCATCATCCGTGCACGACGATACGTACGTCACATGGCGCGATGAAGCCACCCAAGGGCAGTGGACACGCATCCTCGCGCCATGGGTGAACGGCCAGCGTGTGGATTGGGCGGCGTTGCAAGGCGAGCGCAAGCCGCGCCGGGTCAGCCTGCCGACCTATCCGTTTGCGCGCGAGCGCCATTGGATCGACGCGGGCGCCGCCAATCTGCCGGCGACATCGCTGCCATCGACAGCAGGCGTTGCCACGTTGCATCCCTTGTTGCACCGAAACACCTCCAACCTGCTGGGGCCGCGTTTCAGCAGCCGCTTCGATGGCCGCGAATTCGTCTTCACCGATCACATCGTGCGCGACCAGCCCGTCCTGCCTGGCGCGGCGCAGCTGGAAATGGCGCGCGCGGCGGCCAGCGCTGCACTGGATGCGGCAGCGCCACTGCACCTGAAAGACATCGTGTGGGAGCGCCCGGTGCTGTGCGCGGAGCAGGGTGTGCAACTGCACGTGTCCTTGCGCGTGGACGGCCATGGCGACATCGCCTACGACGTGCATGCGGACCTGGTCGATGGCGAAGCCGCCATCTACAGCCGTGGCGTGGTGACGCAAACGCTCGCATCGCCTGAAGCTGCGATGCACGACCTGCCTGCCTTGCGCGAACAACGCACGCGAGCCCATTGGGATACTGCGGCGTGCTACGACGCGTTTCACCGCCTTGGGCTGCACTATGGCGAGGGCTTCCAGGGCCTGCGGTCGCTCTTCGCAGGCGATGGCCTGGCGCTTGCGCAGATCGCGCTGCCCGATTCACAACAGCCCGGCAAGGATCGCTACGTGCTGCATCCGAGTCTGCTCGATGCCGCCTGGCAGGCGGCCATCGGCATGGATATCGGCGCAGGGCGCGAACCCCAATTGATGCTGCCGTTCGCGCTGCAGCGCCTGGACATACTCGCGCCTTGCACGGATACAGCCTGGGCGATCGTGCGCAGCAGCGGTTCGGACAGCGATGCGGTGCGCACGGTGGATATCGACGTCTGCGACGAAGCGGGCAGGGTATGCCTGCGCTTGCGCCAGCTTGGGCTGCGCGTGCTGGAGCATGCGCCAATCGGCGAGCGCGTCCGCATCGCTACCGATGCGCAGGTGCCCGATGTGCAACCGGCCGTGCCAACCGGACCTGCAGATGACCTGCACGAACGTGCCATCCGCCATTTCGTGCATTTCCTTTCCACCAGCTTGAAAACCCCGGCGCACAAGATCAATCCGCAGGCGCAACTGGAAGCCTACGGCATCGATTCCCTCATGGTGCTGGATCTGACGCGCGCGCTCGAACGCCAATTCGGGCCACTGCCGAAGACCTTGTTCTTCGAGTACCAGACCCTCGCCGCGCTCAGCGACTACTTCGTGCAGCATCATCGCGAGACGATGGTGACACTGCTGGGCGGGCAGCGCGCTATCGCCGAAGTGGCCATGGCGGCGCCAGCGCAAAAAACCGAACGCGTGCCATCCATGCTTGCGATGCAGCCGGCGCGTTACGCAACGCATGGTCGCCGCAACGATGCGAACGATGATGTGGGCGATATCGCGATCATCGGCGTGGCCGGGCGATACCCACAGGCCATGGATCTTGAACAGTTCTGGAGCAACCTGAGCCAAGGCCGCGACAGCATCACCGAGATTCCGTTGGAGCGTTGGAATCACGCACGCTACTTCGACGAAGAACGCGGCAAGCCGGGCAAGTGCTACGGCAAATGGGGCGGCTTTATCGATGGCGTGGACCGGTTCGATCCATTGTTCTTCAATATCTCGCCGCGCGAAGCGGAACTGATGGACCCGCAGGAGCGGCTGTTCCTGGAATGCGTACACGCCACGCTGGAAGATGCCGGCTACACGCGCGACAACGTGGCGAAGCATGGCAACGTCGGCGTGTTCGTCGGCGTGATGTACGAAGAGTATCGCCTGTTCGCCGCGCAGGAGCAGGCGTTCGGCCGGCCAGTCGCCGTGCCAGGTAGCCCCGCGTCCATCGCCAACCGCGTGTCGTACGTCTACAACTTCCATGGTCCCAGCCTGATGCTGGACACCATGTGTTCCTCGTCGCTGACGGCTATTCATCTGGCTTGCCAGGCGCTGCGTCAAGGCGGTTGTTCGGTGGCGATCGCCGGTGGCGTGAACGTGTCGGTGCATCCGAACAAATACCTGATGCTGGCGCAGGGCAGGTTCATTTCCGGCAAGGGCCGCTGCGAAAGCTTCGGCGAAGGTGGCGAAGGCTACGTGCCGGGCGAAGGTGTCGGTGCGGTCTTGCTGAAACCCCTCGCGCAGGCGCAGGCCGATGGCGATCACATCTATGGCGTGATCAAGGCGACGGCCATCAACCACGGCGGCAAGACCAACGGCTTCACCGTGCCCAACCCGCATGCGCAGGCGCAGGTGATCGAACGCGCGCTGCGTGATGCACGCATCGACGCACGCGCGGTGAGCTACATCGAGGCGCACGGCACCGGCACCAGCCTGGGCGATCCGATCGAAATCGCCGGTTTGTCCAAAGCGTTCCGCCAGTGGACGCAGGACACGCAGTTCTGCGCGATCGGCTCGGCCAAGTCGAACATCGGCCATTGCGAAAGCGCGGCCGGCATGGCCGGCGTCACCAAAGTACTGTTGCAGCTCAAGCATGGCCAGCTCGCGCCCAGTCTGCATTCGGAGGTGCTGAACCCGAACATCGATTTCGCGCAGACGCCGTTCGTGGTGCAGCAGACGTTGACACCATGGCAGCGTCCGGTGCTCGACGTCGATGGCGCCAAGCGCGAATACCCGCGGCTTGCCGGTGTTTCCTCGTTCGGCGCGGGCGGCGCGAATGCGCACGTGGTGATCGAGGAATATCGCGCGCCGACCGAAACGGCGCCGGCATGGCAAGGCCCCGCACTGATCGTGCTTTCCGCGCGCACGGCCGATCGTTTGCTGGAACAGGCGCAACGCCTTTTGTCGGCGCTCGACGTGGGCACGGAATATGCGCTGCACGACGTCGCCTATACGCTGCAGGTCGGCCGCGAAGCGATGGACGAACGCCTCGGCTTGTTGGTGCATTCGCTGGACGAATTGCGCGACAAACTGGCCGCTTATATGGCTGGCGAGACCGTCGACGGGCTGTATCGCGGCCAAGCAAAGCCGGAGCGGGACGCGCTGCAGAGTCTTGCCGGCGACGATGGCCTGGATGCCATGCTCGACACCTGGGTGGCGAAAGGGCAGTTCGGCCGATTGCTGGAGATGTGGGCCAATGGGTTGTCGTTCGATTGGCAACGCCTGTATGCGAACGAGCAGCGCCCGCGGCGCATCAGCCTGCCCACCTATCCGTTTGCACGCGAACGCTATTGGTTGCCGATCGGTCCGGCGGTAGCGTCGGGCGCGGGTGTGCTGCATCCGCTTCTGCATCGCAATACCTCCACCTTTGCCATGCAGCGTTTCAGTTCGCACTTCACCGGCGAGGATTATTTCCTGGCCGATCATCGTGTGCACGATGCGCAGGTGTTGCCGGCCGCGGTGCAATGGGAGATGGTGCGGCGGGCCATCGAGCTATCCGTCGGCGAACCGGTGGCGCTGCGCTTGCACGACGTGGCATGGCTGCGCCCGGCGGTGGCCGGCGATGACGGCATCACTGTGCATCTCAGCCTGACGCCGCAAGCTGATGGCCGGGTCAGCTTCGAGCTGCATGGCGAAGGCGAAGATACGATCTACAGCCGTGGCCATGCCACGCTGGTCGCAAACCCTGCGACGCCGGCCGCGCACGACCTTGACCGTTTGCGCGCGCAATGCGATGCGCAACGGCTGGACGCGCCGCAATGCTATGCCTTGTTCGAACGCATGGGCTTGCACTACGGCGCATCCTTCCAAGGCGTGCAAACCTTGCTGATCGGCCAGGGCGAAGTGCTTGCACGTATTGCGCTGCCTGCCGCGCAGCTGGATGCACGGGATAGCTACGCCTTGCATCCCATCCTGCTCGACGCGGCGATGCAGGCGACGCTCGGCATCGTGCAGGGGGACGTGGCACGGGCAGATACGTTGTGGGTTCCCGCCAGCCTGGGCACGCTGGACGTGCTGGCCGACTGTCCGGCCACGGCATGGGCATGGGTGCGCACGATCGCATCGCCGGACGAAGCGTCGCGGCAGTTCGACATCGACATATGCGATGACCATGGCAGGCTTTGCGCGCGCATCGAGCGGCTGGTCTTGCACGCGTCGGCTGCGCGTCACGTAACGGCATCTTTCGATCGTGTGCTGCTGGCAGTGCCGGCATGGAAAGCGTTGCCGGCGAATGCAGCGCAAACGCAGGATCTCGCGCGGCATCTGGTGTTGCTGTGCGACCAGCCGGCAGCAAGTACTGAAGACGTGCGTACACGCTTGCCGCAGGCGGAGTGCGCAAGCTTCGCCCGTGGCGCCGATCTCGCGCGCGGCTATGCCGAGGCGGCACGCCATCTGTTGCAGAAGCTGCCCGCGCTTGGACGCGAAGCGGGTCATCACCTTGTGCAGGTTGTCGTACCGAATGACGGCGCGGGCCGGGTTTACGCAGGCCTGGCCGGCATGCTGCGCACGGCCCGGCTGGAATATCCGCACATCACCTGGCAAGTGATTGGCGTGGCGCCGAACCAGCATGTCGCGCAAGCCCTGCTGGACAACCTGCATGCGCCCTCGTCCCACATCCGCTACATGCATGGCGAACGGCAACTCGCCGCGTGGGAAGCGTTGCCTGTACCAAACAGTGCGCCAATGCCGTGGCGAAACGGCGGTGTGTATCTGATTACCGGCGGCGCCGGTGGCCTGGGGCTGATCTTCGCACGCGAGATTGCCAACCACGCGCGCGGCGCCACGCTGGTGCTCACCGGACGCTCCCAGCCGGACGACACGCTGCGCGCGAAAATCGCCGCGCTGGAGACAGTCGGCGCCACGCTGCGCTATCGCATATTGGATGTGGGCGAGCGCGACGCCGTGCATACGGCGCTGCGCGAGATCGTGGCGGAATTCGGTGCCTTGCATGGGATTCTGCATAGCGCGGGCGTGCTGCGCGACAGCTTCCTGATGAAGAAGACGCCGGACGAACTGGCCGCCGTATTGCGCGCCAAGGTCGATGGCACGCTGCACCTGGACGAGGCCAGCCGCGATCTGCCGCTGGATATGTTCGTGATGTTCTCGTCCATCGCCGGCGCGCTCGGCAACGTGGGGCAAGCGGATTATGCGGCGGCCAATGCGTTCATGGATGCATTCGCGCAGCATCGCCACCACCTGGTCGCGCAAGGCGAGCGATACGGGCGCACGCTGTCGATCAACTGGCCGTTGTGGGAAGCCGGCGGCATGCAGGTGGATGAAGCCACGCGGCGCTATCTGTCGCAGCAGTGGGGCATGACGCCGCTGCGCACGGCCAGCGGTTGCATGGCGCTTGCCAGCGCCTTGGCGTACGACAATCCGCAGTTGCTGGTGGCCGAAGGCGAGCGCGAGCGCTTGCAGGCCACACTGCTTGGCGAGGTTGCCGCGAAAGTGGAAGCGCCCAAGCCAGCTACAACGGAAGTCGTGGCCGACGATTGGCACGAGCGCACGCAGCGTTATCTGCTGCGCCTGCTGTCGTCCACGCTCAAGCTGCCGCCGCAAGGCATCGATGCCAACGCGCGGCTGGAGGTTTACGGCATCGACTCGGTGATGGTGATGGACCTCACCGCGCAACTGGAAAAAGTTTTCGGTGCGCTGCCCAAGACCCTGTTCTTCGAATACCAGACGCTTGCCGCGCTCGCCGGTTACTTCGTGGAGCGGCATCGTGACGCCTTGACCGCCTTGCTGGGAGACGCGCCCGTTGCGTCGCCGGTGGCCGCGCCTGCGCTGCCTGCACGCGTAACGGCCAGCGCGCTGCGCTCGCGCTTTGCGTCACGTCGCGAACAAGCGGGGAGTGATATCGCGATCGTCGGCCTGGCCGGGCGGTACCCGCAAGCCAACGATCTGAAGCAATTCTGGACCAACCTCAGCCAAGGCAAGGACAGCATCACCGAGATTCCGGTGGAGCGCTGGGATCACGCGCGTTACTTCGACGAAGACCGCAACAAGCCGGGCAGGACATATGGCAAATGGGGCGGCTTTATCGATGGCGTGGATCGGTTCGATCCGCTGTTCTTCAACATTTCCCCGCGCGAAGCGGAGTTGATGGACCCGCAAGAGCGGCTGTTCCTGGAATGCGTGCATGCCACGCTGGAAGACGCCGGTTACACGCGCGATAACGTCGCCGAGGATGGCGACGTGGGCGTGTTCGTCGGCGTGATGTACGAGGAATATCAGCTCTACGGCGCACAGGAACAGGAACGCGGGCGCGCCGTGGCGCTGCAGGGCAGTTCGGCCTCGATCGCCAACCGCATCTCGTATTTCTGCAATTTCAGCGGCCCGAGCCTGGCGCTGGACACGATGTGTTCTTCCTCGCTGACGGCGATCCATCTTGCCTGCCGCGCGCTGCAACGCGGCGACTGCTCGGCGGCGATCGCGGGCGGCGTGAATGTGTCGGTGCATCCGAACAAATACCTGTTGCTGGCACAGGGCAAGTTCATTTCCGGCAAGGGCCGTTGCGAAAGTTTTGGTGAAGGTGGCGAAGGCTACGTGCCCGGCGAAGGTGTTGGCGCGGTACTGCTGAAACCGCTCGCACAGGCGCAGGCCGATGGCGATCACATCTACGGTGTGATCAAGGGCAGCTCGATCAACCACGGCGGCCGCACCAACGGCTATACCGTGCCCAATCCGAATGCGCAGGCGAAGGTGATCGAGCGCGCGCTGCGCGAAGCGCGCGTGGATGCGCGTGCATTGAGTTACGTGGAAGCGCACGGCACCGGCACCAGCCTCGGCGATCCGATCGAGATCGCCGGTTTGAGCAAGGCGTTCGGTCATTGGACGCAAGACACGCAGTTCTGCGCGATCGGTTCGGCCAAGTCGAATATCGGCCATGCGGAAAGTGCGGCCGGCATTGCCGGAGTCACCAAGGTGCTGCTGCAGCTCAAGCATGGCCAGCTGGCGCCGAGCCTGCACTCGCGCGTGCTCAATCCCAATATCGATTTCGCGCAGACGCCGTTCGTGGTGCAGCAGACGTTGGCGCCATGGCAGCGGCCGGTGCTGGATATCCACGGCGCCAAACGCGAATACCCGCGTCTTGCCGGCATTTCTTCGTTCGGCGCGGGCGGCGCCAATGCACACGTGGTGATCGAGGAATATCGTGATTCGCACACAGCATCGACCTGGCACGGACCGGCGCTGGTGGTGCTGTCCGCGCGCCACGCTGATCGCCTGCACGAACAGGTGCGCCAGTTGCTGGCCGCCATCACCGACGATGATGCGATCGGCCTGCACGATCTGGCATACACGCTGCAGGTCGGCCGCGAAGCGATGGATGAACGCCTCGGCTTGCTGGTGCATTCGCTGGACGAGTTGCGTGAAAAACTCGACGAGTACCTGGCCGGCGATACCGCCATCGAAGGCATGTATCGCGGCCAGGCCAAGCAGAACAAGGATGCGTTGTCCGCCCTGGCCGGCGACGACGATATCGAAGCGGCGGTTTCCGCATGGATCGCCAAGGGTAAGTTCGACAAATTGCTGAGCCTGTGGGTGAAAGGCTTGGGGCTCGATTGGCGGCGCCTGTATGGCACCACGCATCCGCGCCGCATCAGCCTGCCCACCTATCCCTTCGCGCGTGAGCGTCACTGGATCAGCTTGAGCGCCATGCCGGCGCAGCTCGTGAACAGCGAGCCGGCACCCGCAATGCAGGAAAGCGAACCCGCGCCGCCGGTCGCTGCGCCGATCGAAACCCTGTTGTTCCAGCCCATCTGGACGGCAGCGCCGGAAACCGGAAGTGACGAGACGAACGTCACCTTCGACCATCATCGCGTACTGCTGTGTGGCGTCGATGCTGCCGACGTCGAGCGCGTGCAAGCGCGCATGCCTGGCGTTACCTGCATCGCGCTCGCCGGCGATGACGATCCCGCCCGGCATTACGAGATCGCCGCGGCCAGCTTGCTGGAACATCTGCAAACCTTGGCGACCCAGCGCGGCAAACAACGGCTGCAAGTGGTGGTGCCCAGCGACGGCGTGATGCGCACACTCGCCGGATTGAGCGGCATGCTGCGCACGGCGCAGCAGGAAAACCCGCGCCTGACCGCGCAACTGATCGGCATCGAACCAGGGCAGGACATTGCGCAGGCTTTGCTTGAACAGCGCGGCAGCAATGCGCCACTCGTGCGTTACGCAAATGGCGCATGCCAGATCGGCGCATGGCGCGAATGGCAAGCGCCAACCGACGCCCCGTCGCCCTGGAAAGCGCACGGCGTCTACCTGATCACCGGCGGCGCGGGCGGACTGGGTTTGATTTTCGCGCGCGAGATTGCCCAACAGGTGCGCAACCCCGTGCTGGTGCTGACCGGTCGCACGCCGTTGAACGAAGCGATCCAGGCGAACCTGCGGCAACTGGAAACGCTGGGTGCCGTGGTGCGCTATCACGCGCTGGACGTGACCGACGCCACCGCCTTGACGCAGCTGGTGCAGAGCATTCCGGAGGAATTCGAAAGCCTGGACGGCATCATCCACAGCGCGGGTGTGCTGCGCGACAGCTTCATCGTCCGCAAGACGCGGCAGCAGCTGCATGAGGTGCTGGCCGCCAAGGTGGCGGGCACGCTGAATCTCGATGAGGCCAGCCGGGACATTCCGCTCGATGTCTTTATCTGCTTTTCGTCGATGGCCGGCGCCGTGGGCAATATCGGGCAGGCCGACTACGCGGCGGCAAATGGCTTTATGGATGCGTTTGCGCAACATCGCGCCGAACTGGTCGCGCGCGGACAGCGGCATGGACGCACCTTGTCGATCAACTGGCCGCTGTGGGACGAAGGCGGCATGCAGGTGGATGCGGCCACGCGCGCGATGGCGGCGCAGCGGCTGGGCGTGCATGCATTGGCGACGGAGAGCGGTGTGCTGGCGCTGCGGCAGGCGTTGGCCAGCGGTTTGACTCAGGTGCTGGTGGTGGCGGGGGATGCGAGGCGGATTCGCGAGGTGCTGTTGCTCGCTCCTTTACATGCGGTAGATGCGCAGTCGTTGTCGCGAAATTCCCCCATGGGCCGTCATTCCCGCGAAAGCGGAGGCGCTTTACAACGGCGGATGCCGGTCAATCCACTTTCAAGGATGCATCAGAGCCAAATGGATTCCCGCTTTCGCGGGAATGACGGCCATGAGGCAGGGATCGGGCTTCATGGCGCCCCGGGGCAGGCTCTGCATGCAGAGGAAGGGAGCATTGATCACATAAAGCAAACGTTGATCGAACTCGTCTCCACGCTGATCAAAGTCAAGCCCGACGACATCGACGTCGCCACCGTGCTCAGCGAATACGGTTTCGATTCCGTCACGCTCACCGAATTCTGCAATGCCATCAACGACTGCTACCGGCTCGACCTCAAGCCGACGATCTTCTTCGAATACCCCACCGTCGGCGGCCTGGCCGATTACCTCCTACGGGAACATCGCGAGGCGATAACGCCGCAAACGCCCGCAACCAGCAGTAATGAGGCGGCAGCACCCAAGCGCTGGGTGGCGGCGTCTTCCGCGTCAACGAGCGTGAGCATGCCGCGCAAGACCGATGAACCCGAGCCCATCGCGATTATCGGCATGAGCGGGCAATTTCCGCAGGCGCGCGATCTGGATGCGTTCTGGCGCAATCTACGCGACGGCAAGGATTGCATCAGCGAAGTGCCGCCCGAACGCTGGGATTGGCGTGCGCTGCACGGCGATCCGTCGCAGGAGGAAAACAAAACCCGCATCAAGTGGGGTGGCTTCATCGACGGCGTCGACGAGTTCGATCCGATGTTCTTCAGCATCTCGCCCAAGGAAGCGCAGATGATGGATCCGCAGCAGCGGCTGATGATGATCCACGTCTGGAAGGCGTTGGAAGATGCCGGCTATGCCGCTTCCACGCTGGCGGGCAGCGATACGGCGATCTACGTCGGCACGGGTGCGCCCGGTTACGGCACGCTGCTTCATCGCGCCAACCTGTGGGGGCAGGCGTATTCCTCCACCGGCGGCGTGCCTTCAGTCGGACCCAATCGCATCAGCTATCTGCTCGATTTCCATGGCCCGAGCGAGCCGGTGGAAACGGCGTGTTCCAGTTCGCTGGTGGCGCTGCGGCGCGGCGTGCTGGCGCTGCGCAACGGCGATGCGAAGCTCGCCATTGTCGGCGGCGTGAACACCATCGTGACACCCGAAGCGCACATCAGCCTCGATAAGTCCGGCATGTTGTGCGAGGACGGCCGCTGCAAAACCTTCTCCAGCGAGGCCAATGGCTACGTGCGCGGCGAAGGCGTCGCCATGCTGGTGCTGAAGAAACTGTCGGACGCCGAGCGCGATGGCGATCCCATCCATGGCGTGATTCGCGGCGCCGCCGAAAACCACGGCGGCCATGCCAATTCGCTGACCGCACCCAACCCCAAGGCACAGGCCGCGGTGGTGATGAAGGCGCACCGCGAGGCCGGCATCGATCCACGCAGCGTTACGTACATCGAAACGCACGGCACCGGCACGCCATTGGGCGATCCGATCGAAATCAATGGACTGAAGGCGGCGTTCGATGCCTTGTATGCGGATGCGGGCGCAGCCACCGCCACGCAGCCGCACTGCGGTCTGGGTTCAGTGAAGACCAATATCGGCCATCTGGAACTGGCTGCCGGCATCGCGGGCGTGATCAAGGTGCTGTTGCAGATGAAGCACCGCACGCTGGTAAAGAGCCTGCACAGCGAACAGCTCAATCCGTACATCGAACTGGATGGCAGCCCGTTCTACGTGGTGCAGCAGGCGCGCGAATGGACAGCAATGCGCGATGCGCAGGGGCATGCGTTGCCGCGCCGCGCAGGCGTGAGTTCGTTCGGCTTCGGCGGCGTCAATGCCCACGTTGTGCTGGAGGAATACGTGGCGCCAGCACGCACGGCTCCCCCGACGAGCGGCCCGTTCGCCATCGTGCTGTCGGCGCGGCAGGCGGCACGCTTGCAGGAGCAGGCGCAGGCGCTGCTGGCATGGCTTGATGTGCAGCCCGACGTCGAACTGGACGAACTGGCGTATACGCTGCAGGTCGGACGCGATGCGATGGAAGAGCGGCTCGGTTTCGTGGGCGGCTCGCTTGGGGAGGTGCGCGCAAGCTTGACGCGCTTCCTGGCGGGCGACAGCCAGGGCCTGTATCGCGGACAGCTTCGCCGTCAGAAGGATGTACCCGTCATCACCGTGGCGAAGCAGGGCGACTTGCACGCATGCCTTGCGGCCTGGGTAAAGGGCGATGGTGTCGATTGGCGTCCGCTTTACGGCGCCCGCCCGCCGCGCCGCATCAGCCTGCCGACTTATCCGTTTGCGCGCGAGCGTTATGCACTTTCCGAGCTGCAGGCGCGTGCGACGGCGGTGTCTTCGCCGTGCCTGCATCCCTTGCTTCATCGCAATACGTCGGATCTTTCCACGCAACGCTTCAGCAGCCACTTCCATGGCGGCGAGTTCTTCCTCGCCGATCACCGCGTGGCAGGCATGTGTGTATTGCCGGGCGTGGCGCAGCTGGAAATGGCGCTTGCCGCTGCGCGCATGTCGACGCCTGCGCAGCACGGACTCAGCTTGCGCAAGGTGACCTGGGCCAGGCCAATCGTGGTAACCGATGCGGGCCTGGACGTGCACGTGGCGTTGCGTTGTGATGCGGGCAGCACGATCCGTTACGACATCTACAGCGACATCGGCGATGAAGTGTCGTTGTATGGACAAGGCAGTGTGGTGACGCCGCCGCACGATGCGCATGTCGACACCATTCGCCACGACCTGGACGCATGGCGCGAGCAATGCAAGGTAGCCCATGCCGACGCCGGGCAATGCTATGCCTTGTTCGAGCGCCACGGTCTGCATTACGGGCCTGCGTTCCGCGCACTGGATGAGCTGTTCATCGGCAAGGACCAAATGCTGGCGCGCATCAGCCTGCCGGCTGCAGTCGCCAGCTCGCTCGATGACTACACGTTGCATCCGAGCCTGCTCGATGCGGCCCTGCAGGCACCGATCGGCCTGCAACTGGCGTCGCCCGAAACCCTGACGCTGATGCTGCCGTTTGCCCTGGAAGCATTGGAAGTCCATGCGCCGTGCGCCAGCCGCATGTGGGCCATCGTGCGTTACAGCGACGGCAGCTCCGCGACGGATGCGGTGCGCAAGCTCGATATCGACCTGTGCGATGCGGACGGCGTGGTCTGCGTGCGCTTCAGGCAGTTCAGTTTCCGCGCCTTCGATCCCGATGCGACGCGCGGCGCGGACACTCAGCGGAAGACGGCACCCATGATCGAGCGAGTAAGCGTGGCTGCGGCAGGCGACGTGCTGCGCGAAAAAAGCATCCGTCAGTTCAAGCAGCTGATCGGCAAAACCATCGGCCTGGCGCCGGAGTCGATCGATGAAACCATCGGTTTCGACGAATACGGCATCGACTCGTTCCTGGTGATGGAACTGACCCGCGCGCTGGGCGAGGTGTTCGACGCGGACAGCATCAGCACCACGCTGTTGTTTGAATACCAGACGATCGAGAGTTTGGTCGGGTATTTCATGCAGAGTCAGGCGGAAGCCTTGATGCGGTGGACTGGCTTGGATGCTGTTGCCCGGGTCGAGCGCATTCAGTCGCCAGAAACTCCAACCCGTCATTCCAGCCAAAGCTGGACGCAGCGCGAAGCGCGGAGAACGTCCGAATGGACGGCCCGAAGGGTGAGCGAAGCGAATCATCCAGTGCCTTTCACCCAAAGTCGCTGGATCCCAGCTTCCGCTGGGATGACGAATGATGCATTGTCGGCGACCGAGACATCCTCGATAGGCACACCCGCCACACCACGCCTCGACATCGCCATCATCGGCCTCTCCGGCCGCTACCCCGGCGCCGACGACGTCAATCAGTTCTGGAACAACCTCGCCGCCGGACGCAACTGCATCACACCGGTACCTGCGGAGCGCTGGGACCACAGCCGCTACTTCGACGAACGCAAAAACCAGCCAGGAAAGACCAATACGCAATGGGCGGGCTGGTTGAACAACATCGACGGTTTCGACCGCTTGTTCTTCAACATCACGCCGCGCGAAGCGCAGCTGATGAGCCCGCAGGAGCGCCTGTTCCTTCAGGAGGTATACGCCAGCATCGAGGACGCGGGCTATACGCCGGAAAGCCTGTGCAAGAGCCGCAAGATCGGCACCTTCGTTGGCGTGCTGAACGAGCACTATGCCACTGGCGTGCGTTTCTGGTCGTTCGCCAACCGCGTGTCCTACCTGTTCAACTTCCAGGGGCCGAGCATGGCGGTCGACACCGCGTGCTCGTCATCGCTGACGGCCGTGCATCTGGCCATCGAAAGCCTGCGCAGCGGCGACAGCGAGGTGGCCATTGCCGGCGGCGTGAACCTGATTACCGCACCCGCGCATCTGATCGATCTGTCTTCGCTGATGCTGCTGTCCAGCGGCGATGCGTGCCGTTCGTTCGGCGCGGACGGCGATGGCTTCGTGGACAGCGAAGCGGTGGGTGCGCTGGTGCTCAAGCCGCTGCATCGCGCGGTGGCCGATGGCGACCATATCTATGGCGTGATCAAGGGCAGTGCGATCAATGCGGGCGGCAAAACCCACAGCTACATGGCTGCCAGCCCCAACCTGCAGGCACAGGTGGTAAGCGATGCGCTGCAGCGCGCGGGTATCGATGCGCGTTACGTGAGCTATGTGGAAGCGCAAGGCACCGGTAACAGCCTGGGCGATCCGATCGAGATTGCCGGCTTGACCCGCGCGTTCCGCCACTGGACGCAGGACAAACAGTTCTGCGCCATCGGCTCGCACAAATCGAACGTGGGCCACAGCGAAAGCGCCAGCGGCTTCGTCGCCATCAGCAAGGTGCTGATGCAGATGAAACACCAGGCGCTGGCGCCCACGCTGCATGCGAGCACGCCCAACCCCAACATCAAATTCGCAGACACGCCCTTCCTCTTGCAGCAGAACCTGGCGCACTGGCCGCGACCGGTGGTGGACGTGGACGGCGAACAGCGCGAAGTGCCGCGCATCGCAGGGGTTTCGTCGTTCGGCGCGGGTGGCGCGAATGCGCACGTGGTGATCGAGGAATACCTGGCGCCGCCTGCTGTGGACGAGTCCGCGCAAGGCCCGGCGATGATCGTGCTTTCGGCACGCAACCCGGAGCGATTGCAGGAGCAGGCGCAGCGGTTGTTGGATGCCATCGCCGCACGGCATGCCGATGCAGACATGACGCTGACCAACATCGCGTACACCCTGCAAGTTGGGCGCGAGGCGATGGAAGAGCGCCTGGCTCTGCTGGTGGATTCGCTGGAGGATCTGCAGCGCAAATTGACGGCTTTCATCGCCGGTGAGGAAAACATCGAAGGCGTCCATCGTGGTCATGCCAAGCGTGGCGCCCTGTCGATGCTGTCGGGCGATGAGGACCTGGCCGCGATGGTGCAGGCATGGGTTGCCAAGGGCAAGTTCGGCAAGTTGCTCGATCTGTGGGTGAGGGGACTTAGCATTGACTGGAGCGCGCTGTATGCGAATACGCCTGCGCGCCGCATCAGCCTGCCGACTTATCCGTTTGCGCGGGAACGCTACTGGACCGACGTGCCTTATCCGGATGCACCGGAATTTGCGACGACCCATGCGCTGCCACGACGCGAACTGCCTGCCATCGCATCGGCGGGGCAGGGCGCCATGCAGGCAGGCAGCCGCATGGAAGCGCTTACGGCGATGTGGCGGGAACTGTTTGGTCGTCCATCCGTGGAAAGCGACGAGCATTTCTTTGAGCTGGGCGGCGATTCCCTGCTTGCCACGCAACTGGTTTCCCGCATACGTGCCGAGTGGGGCATCGAGTTGCCAGTGCAGAGCGTGTTCGAAGCGCCCACTATCAAGGCGCTGCTTGCACGCATCGAATCGCCCGATGCCACGATGGTGGCGGACGGCCAGGCGATACCGCCAGCGCCGCGCGGCGAGCCGTTGCCGCTGTCGTTCGCGCAGCAACGCCTGTGGTTTCTCGACCAGTACGAAACGCAGCGCGCCATCTACAACATTCCCGCGGCCGTGCGCCTGGCTGGCCAACTCGACGTCGACGCCTTGACCCGCGCGCTCAACGAGATCGTGCGCAGGCATGACGCCTTGCGTACCACGTTCGTGATGCACGATGGCGAGCCGGTGCAGGTGATTGCGTCGCACGCATCGTTGGCAATGCCCATCGTCGACCTCAGCGATCTGCCTAGTAACGAGCGCGAAGCACGCGCGCGTGAGTACATGCAGGACGAGGCCAACCAGCCCTTCGATCTCGTCACCGGACCTGTGATCCGCTTCAGTTTGATTCGCCTGGCCGAGCAGGAACACATCCTGCTGCTGACCATGCACCACATCGTGTCGGATGGCTGGTCGATGGGCGTGGTGGTGCGCGAAGTGGCCGCGCTGTATGACGCCTTCATCCAGGGCAAGCCTTCACCGTTGCCCGAGCTGTCGATCCAGTACGCCGATTTCGCGCACTGGCAGCGGCATTGGTTGCGCGGCGAGGTGTTGGAACAGCAGTTGCAGTATTGGAAACAGCAACTGGCCGACAGCCCAAGCTTGCTCACGCTGCCCACCGATCATCCGCGACCGGCACGCCTGAGCCATGCCGGCGCCAGCCTGCCGTTTGCGTTGCCCGCCGCGCTGGTGGCGCAACTGCAAGCCTTGGGCAGGCCCACGCAAAGCACGCTGTTCATGACCTTGGCAGCTGCATTCAACGTGCTGCTGGCGCGCTATGCGGGGCAAACAGACATTTGCATCGGCACACCGATCGCCAACCGCAATCGCAAGGATATCGAAGGGCTGATTGGCTTCTTTGTGAACACACTGGTGCTGCGCACCCAGGTTGACCTGACGCAGGATTTCCACACGCTGTTGCAGCACGTACACCAGCGCACCCTGGAGGCCTATGCACATCAGGACGTGCCATTCGAGCAACTGGTCGAAGCACTGCAGCCGGAACGCCACACCAGCTACACGCCACTATTCCAGGTGATGCTGGTGTTGCAGAACACGCCGATGGATGCGCTGCCCTTGCCGGGCGTATCGATGGACGTGCTCGATCAAGCCATCACCACCGCCAAGTTCGACCTTACCTTGTGCCTTACCGAACAGCAGGGCGGTTTGCAGGGTTACTTCGAATACAGCACGGATCTCTTCGAGCAACGCACGATCGAGCGCATGGCCGATCACTTCACACGCCTGCTACAGGCGATCGTGGCGCAGCCGCAGCGCGCAGTGGGTGAACTGACCATGCTGGGCGATGCGGAGCGTTATCAGCTGCTGTACGCGTTCAACGACGCTGCATCGGCCTATCCCGCGCAACCTCCGGCAACGCTGTGCATCCACCACCGCTTTGAGCAATGGGCAGCCCGCACGCCCGCAGCCATCGCGGTGATCGACGGCCAGCAGATCTGCAGCTACGAGCAACTCAATCGCAGCGCCAATCAGCTTGCCCATCTCTTGCGCGCACGCGGCGTGCAACCGGGCGATAGCGTCGCCGTGGCCTTGCCGCGCTGTGTGGACCTGGTCGTTGCGGAGCTGGCCGTGGTCAAAGCCGGCGCGGCTTACGTGCCGCTGGATGCGGTGCTGCCGATCGAGCGGCAAGCGCACATGCTGGAGGATAGTGGTGCGCGCTGCATCGTCACGCACAGCAACGTCGCCGTGCCGGATGGCTACGAAAGCGTCATGCTCGACCAGCCCGAAACACGCCAAGCACTGGCTGGGCAGTCAGTACACAACCTGACCGCCGCGAGCGACGGCGAAACGTGCGCGTACATCATGTACACCTCCGGCTCGACCGGACGCGCCAAGGGCGTGCAGATTCCGCATCGCGCGATCGAGCGCCTTGCCATCGACAACGGTTATCTGGATCTGCAACCCGACGACCGCTTCGCCTGTGCGGCCAATCCGGCCTTCGACGCCAGCACGCTGGAAATCTGGGGTCCGCTGCAGAATGGCGCAGGCATCGTGATCGTGGGTCAGGATGACCTGCTGCAGCCAAGCCGGCTGGCCGCGCTGATCCGCGCACAAGGCATCACCTGCATGTGGATGACGGTGGGCCTGTTCAATCAGTATGCGCCGGCACTGGGCGATGCCATGCGCCAGCTGCGTGCCTTGCTGGTAGGCGGCGACGTGCTCGATCCGCACATCATCGGGCGGGTGCTGCGGAACCATCCGCCGCAGCGCCTGATCAACGGCTACGGCCCAACCGAAACGACGACCTTCGCGGCCACCCATGACATCACCCACGTGGTGCCGGGCCGCGGCATTCCGATTGGACGTCCGATCGGCAGAACCTGCATCTATCTGCTGGACAGCCATCTGCAACCGGTGCCGGTTGGCGTAACGGGCGAGCTTTATATCGGCGGTGCCGGCGTTGCGCTTGGGTATCTCCATCTGCCCGAGCTGACGCGCGAGCGTTTTATCGCCGATCCATTTGCGCCGCCCGGCCATGCGCAGGCTCGGCTCTACAAGACCGGTGACCTGGGGCGCTATTTACCTGACGGCACCATCGAGTTCCTGGGGCGCCGCGATTTCCAGGTAAAAATCCGCGGGTTCCGCATCGAGCTGGGCGAGATCGAGGCAAAGCTGCAAGCCATGCCGGCAATTCGCGAAACCACCGTGCTGGTGCGGCAGGACGATGCCGGCGACAAGCAACTGGTCGCCTACCTGGTGCCGCACGAAGGGCAGGGCGTGCCCGATACGCAAGCATTACGTGCACTGTTGTCGCGCGAATTGCCGGACTACATGCTGCCGGCGCATTTCGTAACGCTCGACCGCATGCCGCTGACGCCGAACGGCAAGATCGACCGCAAGGCGCTGCCGATGCCGGACACCACGCGCAGCGAGGCCGCCTACGTGGCGCCGCGCAACGACGACGAACAGAAGATGGCCGACATCTGGCGCGACGTGCTGAAACGCGAACAGATCGGCGTCCACGACAATTTCTTCGAACTAGGCGGCCATTCGCTGCTGGCTACGCAGTTGCTGTCGCGCATCTGCGCGGCATTCGAAACAGAGCTGCCGTTGCGCGCGGTTTTCGAAGCGCCGACCTTGGCCGAGCTGACCATGCGTGCCGGCCAAGGTGCAGGCGCAACGGCCATCGCGCCCATTCCGCGTGCCGCGCGCGACGTACCGTTGCCGTTGTCGTTCGCGCAGCAACGCTTGTGGTTCCTCGATCAGTTCGAAGCGCAGCGGACGATCTACAACGTTCCGGCAGCGATTCGTTTGAGCGGCTGTCTCGATACCGATGCGCTGTCGCGCGCACTCAATGAAGTCGTGCGCCGCCATGAGGCCTTGCGCACCACGTTTGTGATGCACGATGGCGAGCCGGTGCAAGTCATTGCGCCGTTCATGCCGTCAGCGATGGGCATGCTCGACCTCAGCGATCTGCCCCGTGACGAGCGCGAAGCACGCGCGCGCCTGCGCATGCTGGACGAGGCGAAGCAGCCCTTCGATCTCACCACCGGTCCGGTGATCCGCTTCAGCCTGATCCGCCTGGCCGAACAGGAACACATCCTGCTGCTGACCATGCACCACATCGTGTCGGATGGCTGGTCGATGGGCGTGGTGGTGCGCGAAGTGGCCGCGCTGTATGACGCCTTCATCCAGGGCAAGCCTTCACCGTTGCCGGAGCTGCCGATCCAGTACGCCGATTTCGCGCACTGGCAGCGCCAATGGTTGCACGGCGAGGTGCTAGAACACTCCTTGCGCTACTGGAAACAGCAACTGGCCGACAGCCCGAGCTTGCTCACGCTACCCGCCGATCATCCGCGGCCGGCGCGCCTTAGCCATGCCGGCGCCAGCCTGCCGTTTGCGTTGCCGGCCACCTTGGTGGCGCAGCTGCAAGCCTTGGGCAGGCCCACGCAAAGCACGCTGTTCATGACCCTGGCAGCTGCATTCAACGTGCTGCTGGCGCGCTACGCCGGCCAACACGACATTTGCATCGGCACACCGATCGCCAACCGCAACCGCAAGGACATCGAAGGGCTGATCGGCTTCTTTGTGAACACACTGGTGCTGCGCACCCAGGTGGATCTGACGCAGGATTTCCACGCGCTGCTGCAGCAAGTCCATCAGCGCACGCTGGAAGCCTATGCCCACCAGGACGTGCCGTTCGAGCAACTGGTCGAAGCACTGCAGCCGGAGCGCCACACCAGCTACACGCCACTGTTCCAGGTGATGCTGGTGCTGCAGAACACGCCGATGGATGCTCTGGCCTTGCCGGGCGTATCGATGGACGTGATCGATCAAGCCATCACCACCGCCAAGTTCGACCTTACCTTGTGCCTTACCGAACAGCAGGGCGGTTTGCAGGGTTATTTCGAATACAGCACCGATCTCTTCGAGCGGCGCACGATCGAGCGCATGGCCGATCACTTCACGCGTCTGCTGCAGGCAATCGTCACCGACCCGGCTTGCGCGGTCGGCGAGCTGACGATGCTGGGCGATGCCGAGCGCCAAAAACTGCTCTACGGCTTCAACGACACCGCCAGGCTGTATCCGAAGGTGCAAGCCGGCGCGCATACCTTGCAACAGCTGTTCGAAGCTCAGGTGGCGCAAACGCCAGACCACACCGCCGTGATCTATGAAGACCTGTCCCTGAGCTACGCCGAGCTGAATGCGCAGGCCAACCGCCTTGCGCGGCATCTGCGCACGCTGGGCGTAGGGCCGGACAGCCTGGTCGGCCTCTGCATGGAACGCTCGCTGGAAATGATCGTCGGCTTGTACGGCATTCTGAAGGCGGGCGGCGCCTACGTGCCGCTGGAGCCGAGTTATCCGGCGGATCGCCTTGCCACCATCGTGGAGGACGCGAAGCTTTCCGTCGTGCTGACCCAGCAACGCGTGCGCGAACGGGTGCCAGACGTGCAGGGTGTGCGCATCATGGCGCTGGACAGCGAGGCGGACACGTTGGCGCGCTACGCCACGGACGATCTCGACCATCACGTGCAGCCCCAACATTTGGCGTACGTGATCTATACCTCAGGCTCCACCGGCAAGCCCAAGGGCGTAGGTATCGACCACCAAGGCATCGTCAATCGCCTGCAATGGATGCAGGAAGCCTATGCGTTGAATGCCACGGACCGCGTGCTGCAGAAAACGCCTTTCAGCTTCGATGTTTCCGTGTGGGAGTTTTTCTGGCCGTTGCTGGAAGGCGCGACCCTGGTGGTGGCGCGTCCGGGCGGCCATCAGGACGTGGCGTATCTGGCCGGCCTGATCGATGCGCAATCGATCACCACACTGCATTTCGTGCCGCCAATGCTGGACGTGTTCATCAACGAAGCCGGCGAGTGCGGGCGCTCCCTGCGGCAGGTGATGTGCAGCGGGCAGGCCTTGCCGCTGGAACTGCAGCAGCGCTTCTTCGCGCGCTGGCCGCAGGTGGCCTTGCATAACCTGTATGGCCCGACGGAAGCATCGGTCGACGTCACCGCGTGGGAATGCCGCAAGGACAGCGCATTGGCCTGCGTACCGATTGGACGGCCGATTGCGAACATCCAGATCCACATTCTCGACGACGCACTCAACCCGGTGCCGGTGGGTGTAGTGGGGCATCTGTATATCGCGGGCGTGGGTCTGGCGCGTGGCTACATCAACCGACCCATACTGACCGCGCAGAGCTTTATCCCCAATCCCTTCAGCACCGCGCCGGGTGCGCGGATGTACCGCTCGGGCGATCTGGCGCGCTATCTGCCGGACGGCAACATCGAGTATCTGGGCCGCAGCGATCATCAGGTAAAGATCCGCGGCCTGCGCATCGAGCTGGGCGAGATCGAAGCCCAGCTCGCGGCAGTGGAGGGCGTGCGCGACGCGATCGTGCTGGCCCGCACGGACGAGCGCAACATCACGCATCTGGTGGCCTATCTGGTAGCGCACGACGCGCACGCGCTGCCGGATGAACCACAGCTGCGCGCGCTGCTGTCGAAAAAGCTGCCCGACTACATGGTGCCCGCGCATGTCGTGACGCTGGATGCGATGCCCTTGACGCCGAACGGCAAGATCGATCGCAAAGCCTTGCCGGCGCCCGACTTTGCGCAGAACGCGAAGGCATACGTGGCCCCGCGCACGCCGGACGAACAGCGCATGGCGGCGATCTGGGCAGACGTGCTGAAGCTGGAACGCATCGGCATTCACGACGATTTCTTCGAACTGGGCGGCCATTCGCTGCTGGCAACGCAACTTGTGTCACGCATCGCCGCAACGTTCCAGGTGCGCGTCTCGCTGCATGAGATTTTCGATGCGCCGAGCTTGATAGAGATGGTCCACCGCGTCGCACCGGCAAGCGCGGTAGACGAAACGCCACCGCAAACACCCGCACCGCTGGGCGAAACCTTTCCGCTCTCGTTCGCGCAACAGCGCTTGTGGCTGCTGGACCAGTTCGAAGGCCGCAATGCCGCATACAACATGCCGGTAACCTTGCGCCTGAAGGGCGAACTGCAGCGCGAAGCCCTGCAGCGTGCGCTCAACGACGTGGTGCAACGGCACGATGTACTGCGTACCTGTTTCGAAAGCCTGGATGACGCGCCGGTGCAGCGCATTCTGCCGCGCATGGCCTGGCCGCTGGCCTATCACGACCTGCGCCACCTGACGCCGGCTGCGCGCGACGCTCGCGCCAAGGCACTGATCACCGACGAAACGCGCATACCGTTCGATCTGCAGACCCCACCACTGGTGCGAGGCGCGCTCGTGCAATGGGACGAGCAGGAATATCTCTTGCTGCTGACTATGCACCACATCGTCTCGGACGGCTGGTCGATGGGCGTGCTGATGCGTGAAGTCGCCGCGTTCTATGCGCATCACGCGCGCGGCCTGCCGCTGAGCTTGCCGCCATTGCCCATGCGTTACGTCGATTTCGCCAGCTGGCAGCGGCAATGGCTGAGCGGAGAGGTGCTGACGCAGCAGTTGGATTACTGGAAACAGCAGCTGGCCGGCAGCCCCGCCTTGCTGGCCTTGCCGACCGATCGGCCGCGCCCGGCGGTACAGGGCCGCGACGGTGCCTCGCTGATGTTTGGGGTGCCGGCGGAACTGAGCGACAAGCTGAAGGCGCTGAGCCGAAAATCCCACGGCAGCTTGTTCATGACCTTGTGCGCCGCGTTCAACGTGCTGCTGGCGCGTTACGCCGGGCAAACCGACATCTGCATCGGCACGCCCATCGCCAACCGCAACCACGGCGACATCGAAGGGTTGATCGGCTTCTTCGTCAACACCCTGGTGCTGCGCACGCAGGTCGACCTGACGCAGGACTTCACCACGCTGTTGCAGCAAGTACGCCAGCACACCCTGGATGCCTATGCGCATCAAGACGTACCGTTCGAACAGCTGGTGGACGTGCTGCAACCCGAACGGCACGCGAGCTACACGCCCTTGTTCCAGGTGATGCTGGTGCTGCAGAACGCGCCGATGGGCGAGCTGGCATTGCCAGGCCTGTCCATGCAACTGCTGGATCACGAAAGCACTACCAGCAAGTTCGACCTGACGCTGAGCCTGATGGAGGGCAAGGACGGTCTCAAAGGCCATCTCGAATACAGCACCGATCTGTTCGAGCGGCGCACGATGGAGCGCATGGCCGATCACTTCACGCGCCTGCTGCGGGCGATCGTGACCAATCCGCATAGTGCCGTCGGCAAGCTGCCCATGCTGAGCGAGGCCGAACGCGATTACCAATTGCGCACGCTCAACGCGACGGCCATGGCCTATCCCGCGCAACCGCAAACGCTGCATCAATGCTTCGAAGCACAGGCCGCAAAGACGCCGCACGACGTGGCAGTGATGTGCGGTGAGGCATCGCTGAGTTATGCGCAACTCAACGCACGCGCCAACCGTCTTGCCCATCACCTGCGCCAGCTTGGCGTGGGCACCGGCGCATTGGTTGGCCTGTGCATGGAGCGCAGCATCGAGATGATGGTGGCGCTGTACGGCATCCTGAAAGCGGGTGGCGCCTACGTGCCGTTGGACCCTGCCTATCCGCCGGAGCGGCTGGCGATGATTCTGGACGATGCTGCCCCCGCCGCGGTGCTTACGCAAGAGCATCTGCGCGATCGCGTGCCGGCATTGCCGGGCGTGCCGGTGTTCTGCCTGGATGGCGAAGCCGACCTGCTGCACAACTATCCGCAGGACAATCCGCCCAACCACACGCAGCCGGAACACACGGCCTACGTGATCTACACCTCCGGTTCCACCGGCAAACCGAAGGGCGTGATGGTGCCGCACCGTTCGCTGCTGCACTACGTGTGGCACTGCGTGCGCGAGTACATGCGCGAGGATATCGTCGGCGCGGTAGTGAGTTCGCCGCTGGGCTTCGATGCCACCGTGACCACGCTGCTGCCGCCGTTGCTGGTGGGTAAGCCCATCGTGCTTTTGCCCGATGACGAGCGCAGCCTGCCGCAACTGTCTGCGCGATTGTTTGCGTCGAACGCGGCATGGCTGTTCAAGATCACCCCGGCGCATCTGGAGGCACTGTCGTATCTGAGCGAAGCGGCAACCGTGGATGACACAGGCGTGCCGGGCACGGCCGCGCATTGCATCGTGGTGGGCGGGGAGCAGCTGACGCTAGCCACCTTGCGCCGCTGGAAAGGCCAACTGCTTCCTGCGGCAACGTTCGTCAACGAATACGGCCCCACCGAAACCACGGTGGGCTGTTGCGTGTGGCGCCTGGCGGATGCGGCCGTGCTGGACACGCTCGATGGCACCGCCGCGCCGATCGGCCGCGCCATCGGCAACACGCAGCTGTACGTGTTGGGCGCAGGCATGCAATTGCAGCCGCTGGGTAGCGTGGGCGAGTTGTATATCGGCGGTGCGGGTGTGGCGCTGGGTTATCTGCACCGCGCGGAACTGACCGAGCTGCGTTTCGTGGCCGATCCATTCGGGCCGCCTGGCGCGCGTCTATACCGCACCGGCGATCTGGTGCGCTATCGCGCGGATGGCGAGCTGGAATTTCTTGGCCGCTGCGACGACCAGGTGAAACTGCGCGGCTTCCGCATCGAGCTGGGCGAGATCGAACAGCAATTGGCGCAATTGCCGGACGTACAGGCGGCCGCCGTGATCTTGCGCGAAGACGCGCCAGGCGAAAAGCGGCTGGTCGCCTACGTGGTGCCCGCGCAAGAGCATGCGCAGGATGAGGCCGCGTTCACGTCGGCTTGCCGCACGAGCCTGTCGCAACGCTTGCCGGAATACATGGTGCCCAGCGCCTTCGTGATGCTGGAAGCATTGCCGCTGACCGTGAACGGCAAAGTGGACCGCAAGGCACTGCCGGCACCCGACCCGATGCAGACGCAGAGCGATGCCGCCTACGTCGCGCCACGCACGCCGGTGGAGCAGACCATGGCGCAGATCTGGGCGGACGTGCTTGGTATTGGCAAGGTGGGAGTGTTCGATGATTTCTTCGAACTGGGCGGACAGTCGTTGCTGGCCACGCAGATGATGTCGCGCATCAAACGCGCCTTGCACGTGGAGCTGCCGCTGCGCGCGGTGTTCGAAGCACCGACCATTGCGGCCTTGGCGGCGAAGATCGAGCCCGGCGATATAGGCACCGGATCTTCCGCACCGGCAAGCCATCGCGCTCCATCGAACCTGGTGCCGATCAGGAAGGAGGGCGATCTGACGCCACTGTTCCTGATTCACCCCATCGGCGGCGAGGTGCAGTACGCGGTGGACCTGGCGCGGCACCTGGATGCGAACCAGCCTGTGTATGCGCTGGCGGCAAGCGGCGTTGCCGTGGGCGAAACGCCGCACACCAGCATCCGCGAGATGGCGGCGTGTTATCTGAAGCAGATACGGCAGGTGCAGGCGTGCGGCCCCTACAAACTGGCTGGCTGGTCGCTGGGCGGCATGATCGCCTACGACCTGGCGCACCAATTGCGCAGCGATGGTGAAAACGTGCGCTTCGTCGGCCTGATCGATACCGGCAGCAGCCGTTCGCTGCGCGCGCAACGGCATGCGGAGCATGTCTTTGAAGAACGCATCTTCGAGCTCGATGCCTGCAGCGCCTTGCTGCATTGGCTGGTCGACCTGCATCCGGACATTGCCGATGCACGGCAGCACACCGCTTACGAGGAGCTGATGACGCTGATGGAGCGCAAAGACGTCGACGCCATGATCACCACCTGCCAGCGCGAATCGCTGTTGCCGGCGCATCTGGACATGGCGCTGGTGCGGCGAATGCTGGCCGTGTACCAGGCCGGCGCCAATGCCGCCGAAACGTACGACGCGCCAAAGATGGACGCACCGGTGACGTATTTCGCTGCGGAACGAGGCGAGGGCGAGGACCTCACGTCGGGCTGGCAGGACTTGCTCGGGCAACGGCTGGAGGTGGTGCGCATCGGCGGTAGCCATCACACCATCGTCAAGCCACCACACATCGAAAAACTGGCACGCGAAATTTCACGCCGCATCAGAAGCCACTCGCCGAGCGGCGAACTGTCGCTGGCATAAAGAAAACCTGTTTCACATTTGCCTTGAAGGAAAGCCATCATGAATTCAAGCATCGAAGCTTCGGCACTGAACGAGCAAACCATCAACGAGCTGAAATACTCGCGCACGATGGCGGACCTTCCCGGCCCCAAGGGCCTGCCGGTGGTGGGCAACGCGCTGAGCATGACCGGACGCCAATGGCACCTGACGCTGGCCCAGTGGATTCGCGAGTACGGACCGATGTTCCAGGTGCGCGTTCCCGGTGGCGCCATGATCGTCATTGCCGACCGCGCCACCGCCGGCGCGCTGCTGCGCGAACGTCCGGAGCAATTCCGCCGTACCGGCGGCCTCAGGACGGTAATGAACGAACTGAACATCAGCGGCGTGTTCACCGCCGAGGGCGATGACTGGCGCCGGCAGCGCAAACTGGTGATGGGTGGGCTCAATGCGGAAGTGATCCGCAACTTCTTTCCCAAGATGTCGGCCATGGTCGAGCGCATGCTGCAGCGCTGGAAAACCGCATTGGCGGAAGGCCGCCGCGTGGATCTGCGACGTGACCTCAAAGCGTTTGCGCTGGACGTTACCGTGGGCTTGGCGATGGGGCACGACCTCGACGTGGTCAACCATGACGGCAGCCAGTTGCAGTGCGACGTGGACAACATGTTCAAGCGTCTTGGCGCGCGCAGCTTCGCCTTGTTCCCATACTGGCGCCATTTCAAGCTGCCGGCGGACCGCGAAGCCGACCAGTCGGCCGAGAACATCGAGCAGGCCGTGATCGGCTTTATCCGCAACACGCGCGAACGCATGGCGCTGCAACCGGAGCTGCGCGAAAAACCCACCAACATGCTGGAAGCGATGATTGCGGCAAGCGACGATCCCGACTCCGACTTCACCGACCAGGACCTGATCAGCAACGCCATTCTCAGCGTGATCGGCGGCGAAGATACCACCGCCAATTCCATGGCCTGGATGATCAACCTGCTGGCGCAGCATCCCGCGGCGGCCGCAGCGCTCACCCACGAAGTCGACACCGTGCTGGGCAATGAACCGCTGGTGCGCGACTGGGAGTTGATGAAGCAGTTCAACTATATCGACGCGGCACACAGCGAAACGCAGCGATTGAGAACGGTGGCGCCCTTCATCGGCATCGTGGCCAATGCCGATTGCGTGGTGGCCGACACGTTCTTTCCCAAGAACACCGCCTTCGTTGTCGCGACCACGGGAGAGGGCCTGGACAAGACGCAGTTTCCCGACAACGACGTGTTCCAGCCGGAACGCTGGATTTTCGATCACCGCCCGCAGAAAGAGGAAAACCCCGTGCGCAAGCTGCTGCCGTTCGGCGACGGGCCACGTGTTTGCCCCGGCCGGTTCCTGGCGATGACGGAGATCAAGCTGGTGATCTCGATGCTGATGCACAACTTCGAACTGGAGTTCGACACGCAGGCACCGCCGATCCAGCAGGTGATGAATTTCTTCATGGGTCCGAGCGCCGTGCCAGTGCGGCTCAAGCTGCGCAGCGTGCCGGAACAACGCTGATGAGCAACGCATCGCCCGTGAAAGAAACCGCGAGCCTTGATCTAGGCATCGCCAAGCGTGTGTTGAACGTTTCGCTGCCGTTGATGGGCTCGATGGTGGGCAGTTTGCTGATGCTGTTCATCGACCGCATCTGCCTGGCGCGCTATTCGAACGATACGCTTATTGCGTCGGGCCCAGCCATCTATACCGCTTCGGCGATCACCGGTTTCTTTCTGGCCGTGGTCGGGTTTTCGCGATCCTGCGTGGCGCAGGCGTTTGGCCGGGCAGGGAAGGGCGAAGCGGCCTATCAAGGCGCCGTGGGCATTTTCGTAGGTGTGGCGCTGGCCCTGCTATTGATGATGATGGCGCCGCTGATCGAACGCATTCCGTTTCTCAGCCACCGGCCGCCGGCCATCACGCAGCTGGAGTCGCAGTTTCTGTATTGGTCGGCGTTTTTCGGCAGCGTGATGACGTTCAACGTCGCGCTGTCGTCGTATTTCAACGGCATCGGAAAAACGCGCATCACGCTGGTTGCCGGATTGATCGGGCAGGCGGTGGACGCGGGTATGAACATCGGGCTGGTGTTCGGCAAATTCGGCCTGCCGGAACTGGGCATGCGCGGCGGCGCCATCGGCACGCTGATCGGCGCGCTGTCGATTTCGGTGTGCTACGTATCGTTCATGCCGGGCGAGGTCTGGCTCAACCTGCGCAAGCTCATCGACCGGCGCAAGAGCTTTCTGCGTACCGACGTGCTGCCGCGCCTGAAGAAGGGCCTGGTACTGGGCACCACCGCCGGCATCGACAATTTCGGCAACGCGGTGTTCGTGTGGGTGATCGCCGTGCTGGGCTCCATCGCACTGGCCGCCAACAACATCAACCTCACCGTGAACTACATGGGCATCATTCCGGTACTGGGCTTAGGCATCGGCTGCAGCGTGCTCTGCGGCAACGCCATCGGCGAAAACAATTATTCGTCGATACCACGAATCCTGCTGGTCACCCTGGTGCTCGAGCTGACGTACATCGTGGTAATCTCGTTCTTCCAGATCGCCACCCCTGGTGCATTGCTAAGCCCGTTTGGACTGGCGCACAAGCCGCAGGAAATCCAGCAAGCATCCATCGCCACCGCGCGCGTGCTGTGGACCTATTCGCTGGCCTTCGCATTCTCCATGACCGGCGCCGCCGTACTGGAAAGCTTCGGCCTGACCCGCTTCCTGTTCATCACCCGCCTGGTGATGATGTGGTTCATCAGCATTCCCACCATCTACGGCATCACCACCACCCATGTGGGCAATCCCGGCATTCTTCCAACGTGCTGGGTGGTGGGCTCGATGTTCGAGGCGGTGATTGGGGTGGCGTATTTTCTGCGCATCTTCTCCGCGATTCGGAAAAGGCAGAATGGGATTGTGTTGGCGTATGCGGAGAGTCGGGGGTGAGCGGGCGCCGGAGCGGTGTCGCAACGCTACTTCAAACAAACAGCTTCCGCAGCCGACTAGGTTGGGCACGAAGATATTGATCTGGGCTCTTGACTTGATCGCCGAAGTGAGCAGCGGCATGCCAAGGCCAACGAGGGTCAAAGAGCATGGCCCGAGCGAGTGCGACCAAGTCGGCGTCTCCCGTGCTGAGTATGGATTCGGCTTGCTCGAACTCGGTGATCAGGCCGACCGCGACGACTGGGAGCGTCGTCGCCTGCTTGACCGCCCGCCGATCGGAATTTGCTGGGTCGGACCGGAGCCGCCACTTGAGACATTGATTGCGGCGCAGCCTCTCGCCTCCAATGCTTTGACGAAGGTGATGGTGTCTTGGACAGACCATCCACCGTCTACCCAGTCAATCGCCGACACCCGCATTGTCACCGGGCGATCATGCGCAAACGCGTCTCGCACGGCATCAAAAACTTCAAGCGGAAAGCGCATTCGGTTTTCCACCGAGCCGCCGTATTCATCGTTCCGGTGATTGGAGAGGGGCGAGAGAAACTGGTGCAGTAAATACCCGTGCGCGCCGAGAATCTGTATGAAATCCAGCCCGAGCGCCGAGGCACGTTGTGCTGCGGCCGCAAAGGCGTTGCGAATGGCTGCCAGGCCATCGCGACCCAATGCGATGGGAGGAGTCTCGCCAGTCGCAACGGCGATGGGCGACGGGGCGTACGTGCTCCAACCATTTGCGTCACTAGGTTGAATCTGCGCGCCACCCTCCCATAGCTTCTGTCGAGATCCTTTTCGACCAGCATGATTGAGCTGGATTCCAATCGGCATGTCTGACCACCGCCGAACGCCGCGCAACACTCTCGCCATGGCGGCCTCACTCTCATCCGAATAGAGCCCCACGTCGGCATAGGTGGTGCGTCCCTCCGGGGTAACGGCCGTTCCCTCGATGGTTAGCGCCGCCGCACCCGAAATCGCCAACTGACCAAGATGCATCAGGTGCCAATCGCCCATTTGTCCATCCTGGGCCGAGTACTGGGCCATCGGAGCGATCACAATGCGATTGGCCAAGGCTAGGTTACCGACGCGTGTAGGCGAAAAAAGCACTGACTGACTCATAACATTTTCATCCCAACTGATTTGGCTTGGCTCACGTATTTCCCGACGTCGCGTTGAAACTTGGCGCCAGGAACTCACACTTGGCCGATGCCACCATCGGCCATCAGATCCGCCCCCGTCACATACGAGCTTTGGCTGGATGCCAGGAATAGCGCCGCACTGGCAATTTCCTCGGCTTGTGCAAGTCGGCCCATGGGGACCATGCCTCGATACATCTCTATCAGATCCTCACGAGAAGCTGACTGTGCGTCGAGAATGGGTGTGTCAGTTACGCCAGGACTAAGCATGTTGACGCGAATGCCGCGATCCTTGAACTCTGCAGCCCACGTGCGGGCATAAGAACGCAACGCTGCCTTCGTCGCGGCGTAAGCGGTATGCCCAGGAATGCCCATGAGATGCATGGCAGACGAGATCAGGATGATCGATCCGGTGCCGGTCATCATCGGCAACAACTTCTGCACCAGGAAGACAGGCCCGCGAGCCATGAGGTTGAATGCCTTGTCGAAGTGCTCCGGTGTGATGGTGTCGATCGAAGCTTGTTCCGTATACCCAGCATTCGACACGATGATGTCGACGGCGCCTTTTTCCGCCTTCACCGCTGCAGCAACGCGGTCGAGATCATCGAGATTCGCTGCATCGGCCTGGATGGCGGTAACGTTCCGTGCAATAAGCGCTGCGGCTTCATCAAGCTGCGCTTTCCGGCGACCAAAGATAAAGACGTGAGCGCCTTCGGCCGCGAACCGCTGGGCGGTCGCCAAGCCGATGCCGGTCGTACCGCCGCTGATAACGGCCACTTTTCCAGCAAGTTCTTGTGGCATGGTCAATCTCCTGTGTTGATTGCTAGTACTATATTTTTTGTAGGTGCAGGAGTAATTGTCGACTCGAAGGTTTAGTATTTACAAGTACCTACCTTTTTGTAAGTGCTCAGGAGAAAACAGCGTGAAAAAGAAGACTTATAGTTGTGGCTTGGAGGCTTCCCTTGCCATTATTGGCGGCAAGTGGAAGTGCCTTATCTTGTGGGGAATCGGCCAAGATGCCCGACGTTTTGGTGAATTGAAGAGGATCGTTGTCGGTATCAGCGAAAAAATGCTGATACAGGAACTTAAGGAAATGGAATTGGACGGTATCGTGAAGCGAAAGGATTTCCGTGAGGTTCCACCGCGGGTGGAATACTCGTTAACGCCCTTCGGTGCTGAGCTTCGGGAAGTGCTGCATCCGCTGTGCGAATGGGGCACAAAGCACATGAAACGGATTGGCAACTTACCCACACAAAAAGAGATCGCGTAGATGAGCTTACAGTCAAGGTGGCAGTCTTGATTGGAAATGCGACTGCGCCTGCAGCCGCAATCGAGTCAGAAGATTGTCAGTAACCACACTCAGTCTTGCTGCTACTTGTTGGTCGGGTTACTGCCGATCGCCTTGGACCGGCACCTACTGGAAAAGGACTGCTGGCAGAGAACCCAATCAACTGATCACGCGCCGCTGCATGATGGCGATGCGAATACGCTCTATAAGCTGATATGCATGCACTAAAGCCCAAACAAATCGGCTACGAGTTTCGAATCATCGCCACGGCCGCCTGACGCTTCCTCAAACTCGGCTGCGGCACCTGGATCCAAATCACTGAAGATGTTCTGCACAAAGGTACGGCAATTGGCGTGCTCGTACGTCGGGTGTGCCTGCCTTTCACGGCCGAACGCCGCAAACACTTGCCGGCACGTAATCGTATTCGCCGAAATATGCCTTTCTACCAAGTCGTTGTACTGGCCTTCGTGAGCGCCAATTTGAAAGGTGTCCTCGCCATTGTTACGAGAGATTCGCAAGAGAACGTTTTGTTGTAAGTGGATCAGCAACTCTTGATGGTGAGATCCGTCCCAGCCCGTTCCTCGTAGGCGGATTTTCCGAACAAATAGATTTTGATACCTCCAGAAAGGGGCACGACGATTCATTTTCAAGGAATTATTCGGGCTATCGCTGTTGCCGCCCAAAACATCATCGAAGCGCATCTTTGTCTCGCACATAAATCCCCCTAGCAGACTTGGACCTACCGTCGCCTCGGCGCGGACGGCTATGACCGTCATATTTAGGAGAAGAAGACGTGAAGGCACTGTTGACGGCGTGCGCTATTCGCCTGGCCGGTAGGCAGCGATGCATCTGCCGAATGGTGTTGCTCGCGGAGGAGGGTGCCCGCCACACCGGCCACAGTGGCTGCGAACAACTCGCCTGTTCCATCAACGAGACAGTCCGTCTAATTTTTACGGCTATGCGTAAAAATTTGGATCGATAGCATGGCAGATGTGTTCTCAACCCACTCGGAGTAAGTGCCATGTCCATCCTCGTTACTGGTGCCACCGGCCGCGTCGGCCGCCATGTCGTCGACCAGCTCGTCAGGCGCGGCGCCTCGGTGCGCGTGCTCACCCGCGATCCTTCCAAAACTCAATTCCCTGCCGGCGTCGATGTGGTGCAAGGCGACCTGCTCGACATCGATGCATTGCGCGCCGCCTTCGATGGCATCAGCATCTTGTTCCTGCTCAATGCCGTGACCGGCGATGAATTCACCCAGGCGATCGTGACGCTCAACGTTGCGCGCGAAGCGGGAGTAAAGCGGGTGGTCTATCTGTCGGTGATCCACGCCGACCGCTTCGTCAACGTGCCGCACTTTGCAGTGAAATCCGGCGCTGAGCAGATGCTGAAGCAAATGGGCTTCAGCGCGACGATCCTGCGCCCGACCTATTTCATCGACAACGAACACATGATTAAGGACGTGGTGCTTAACCACGGCGTGTATCCCATGCCGATCGGTAGCAAGGGCGTCGCGATGGTGGATGCACGCGACATCGCCGAAGTGGCCGCTATCGAACTGATTCGTCGCGATCAAGCGCCCGCCAACCTGCCGATCGAAACGATCAACCTGGTCGGCCCGGAAACGCTGACCGGCGCGGACGTGGCGGCGATCTGGTCGGATGTGCTGGGACGCCCGGTGGTGTACGGCGGCGATGATCCCACGGCCTTCGAGCAGAACATGGCCAGCTTCATGCCGAAGTGGATGGCTTATGAGATGCGCCTGATGGCCGACCGTTACGTCAGCGACGGCATGCTTCCCGAAGCGGGCGATGCCGAACGCCTGACCAAGCTGCTGGGCCGGCCATTGCATTCCTATCGCGGCTTTATCTCCGACATCACGGCAGCGGCCTGAGCCGCTCGTCCACCCACTTACCCATTTACAAGGAGAAACGAAATGACTGCTCTATGGTCTCCCATCCAAGTTGGTGCGATGCGCTTGCCACATCGACTCGCCATGGCTCCGATGACGCGTAGCCGCGCCAAGCTGGACGGCACCCCCAGCGACCTGGCGCCCGAGTATTATGCCCAGCGCGCGAGCATGGGCCTGCTGATTACCGAAGGCACGCAGCCCTCCGCTGACGGGCAAGGTTACCTCGCCACACCGGGCATCTACACCGACGAGCACGTCGCCGGTTGGCGCAAGGTGACGGATGCGGTTCATGCCGCGGGTGGGCGCCTGTTTGTCCAGTTGATGCATGTCGGGCGCATATCGCATCCTGACAACACGCCGCATCACCGCCAGCCGGTTGCTCCCTCCGCCATCGCTCCGGGCGTCGACATGTTCACCATGGGCGGCATGCAACGCATTCCCGAACCGCGCGAACTGAGCACCACTGAAGTCAAGCAGACCGTGGCCGATTTTGCTTACGCAGCGGCGCGCGCCATCGAAGCGGGCGCCGACGGTGTTGAGGTGCATGGTGCCAATGGCTATCTGGTGCACCAGTTTCTTGCGCCGAACGCAAACCATCGCAACGACGAATATGGCGGCTCCATGGAAAATCGCGCCCGATTTGCGATTGAAGTCGTGCGCGCCATCGCCGCTGCCATCGGTCCCGAGAAGACAGCGATTCGCCTCTCGCCAGGCGTTCCGGCGGGCGGTATTGCCGAGGGCCAGGATAACGATGATCTCTACCGCTATCTCGCGGCCGAGTTCGACAAGATGGGGCTTGCTTATGTCCATGTGCTCTATGTCCGCAACGACCCGCTGCTGGAAGACATCCGCAAGACATTCGGCGGCGTGCTGATCGTCAATCGTCCGGGTCGCCAGCGTGAGCAAGTGGGTTCGGACGTGGCGGCCAAGCTCGCTGACATGGAGTCGCTTGGCGTCATGGCGCTGGCCAATCCCGATCTGGTGCATCGCCTGAAAACCGGCGCGCCATTCAATGAAGTGCGGCAAGCGCTTTTCTATGCCGGCGGTGGTGCGGAAGGTTATACCGACTATCCCGTGCTGGTAGCGGCCTGAGGGCAGGGCGGGTGAGCGCACGTCGCCCGCCGGGAGCGCGGCAAAGCCAGCCGTTTCATCGGCTTGCACGAGAGATTGGTTTGGCCGTCATTCCGGCGAAAGGCCACTACTGTCCAAGGAAATTTGTTGCTCGCCAGATCAACTCCCTCCCCTACGTGTAGTAGGGGCAATGCTCCGAACTTAAGGTTTTCCCGCCGCCGTAGAACCCCAGCCCGTCATTCCAGCGAAAGCCGGAATCCAGTCTAAATACGTCGTGCGAAGCACTCAAAACCTGTATGTCGTGTGCTGCGCACATCATTTTTGACTGGATTCCGGCTTTCGCCGGAATGACGAATGTTGAATCTGAGGCGGCTGAAACATCCTTAAGTTCGGAGCATTGGTAGTAGGGGAGGGTTGGGGCTGAGGTATCCCCACGTTTTCGTGGAAGAGACAAGCGTCAAATCAAAGAGATAGATGGCGGGCGGCGATGAGTTTGGGTATTCGTATGGTTATCTACGCCAACGGAACTTGCACTCATGCCG
>Ga0209258_100251_pt1 | contig 97368 bp, 76 predicted proteins | sample Araplaol_mTSA_r2_FD_184281 | JGI IMG/M metagenome (GOLD analysis project Ga0209258, IMG submission 184281) | Arabidopsis root microbial communities from North Carolina, USA - plate scrape CL_Col_mTSA_r2 (SPAdes) (version 2) | ecosystem: Host-associated > Plants > Roots > Endosphere | place: USA...
GTGGCTTAGTTATAAGACCACTCTTTTGAGTTTGCATGTGGCATCCTATAGAAAATGATACAAGAAATTGCAGCTTGCATAGCAATGTCTGCTTAGAGAAGATTGTTTTTATAGGAATAAAAAATAAAGCTGGTCTTTTAGACCAGCCTTAAAGTTCTTTTTTTAACTTTTTTTCTCGAGGACTTGTTTTTCAACATAGAATACAACCTCTTTTCTTATTCGGATACCTGATGAATACTTATCGCCATTTAAACGATCCTCAGGCCCCTTTATTTATTTTTGCTACAACCTTCTTTCTTATTTGGATACCTGATGGAGATAGACAGCCGTTTAAGGGATCATCAAGCCTGGATTTTATTTTGATACCTCCTCATTTTTAATTTGATGATACCCGGTGAGTTGAAGGGCATTAACTTCCTATCAGTTTTTATAAATATTGTATTAACCCCCAATAAAAATACAAAAAACAAGATGGATCGATTATTTTAGTACCCTCATGCTTAGATAGAGATTGCAAAATTAAACAGGTCGCAATGAAGAAATTAATCGGGATAGCCACAATATCCCTTGCAATGGTGGTATCCGGTTGCAAGACAACCACACCTTTGAAAAATACGGCATATGATATTGCCCCTCCGGCTCCTTATGGCGTATTGCCTAATGAGGCGCAGCTGAAATGGCATGAAATGGACATGTACGCTTTTGTACATTTTACCGTAAACACGTTTACAAATAAAGAATGGGGATATGGGGATGAAGATCCGGCCATCTTTAACCCTACTGCTTTTGATGCTGATCAGATAGTGTCTGCTATCAAATCTGCCGGATTAACTGGCGTGATCCTTACCTGTAAACACCATGATGGTTTTTGTTTATGGCCTACCAAAACAACAACACATAATATCAGCCAAAGCCCATGGAAAAATGGTAAAGGGGATATGGTGAAAGAATTTGCAGATGCCTGTAAAAAGCAAGGACTGAAATTCGGTGTATATCTATCGCCATGGGACCGTAATAACAAGCATTACGGTACCCAGGAATACGTTAATATCTACCGTGAGCAGTACAGGGAATTACTAACGCAATATGGCCCCGTATTCGAGACCTGGCACGATGGTGCTAATGGAGGGGATGGTTATTACGATGGCGCCCGTGAAAGCCGTAAAATTGATCGTAGCACGTATTATAACTGGCCTGTTACCTGGCAAATGGAAAAGGACCTGCAACCTGGTGCGGTTGTGATGAGTGATGTTGGACCGGATGTACGCTGGGTAGGTACAGAAACTGGCTTTGCCGGAGACCCTTGCTGGGCTACTTATACGCCCCATGGTGAAAATGGGAATAGTAATCCGGCACCGGGGCTTTCCATGTACGAAGAAGGATTAAATGGTACACGCAATGGAAAGTTCTGGATACCGGCAGAAACGAATTTCTCTATCAGGCCGGGATGGTTTTATCATAAAAGTGAGGATAACCAGGTAAAAACACCGCAGCAACTGATGGACCATTACTTTGCTTCTGTAGGGGTAGGTACAAGTATGTTGCTGAATGTACCTCCTGATAAACGCGGACTGGTAAATGAAATAGATGCCGCCTCACTCAAAGAATTCGGAGGATTGCTCGAAGAAATGTACGCAGTTAATTATGCTGAAGGAGCAACCGTGAAAGCCGGCGATATCAGGAATACAGGAAAAGAATATGCACCTGAGAACGTGTTGGATAATGATCCTTACACTTACTGGGGTACTAAAGATAATGTAACTACCAGTAGCATAGAGCTGGACCTGAAAACGACCAGTACATTCAACGTGATCCGTTTAAGGGAGAATATCAGGTTAGGACAACGGATAGATGATTGGGCCGTCGATATCTGGGAAAGCGGTAAATGGGTAACCGTTAAAAAAGGAACGGCAATAGGGCGTTGCCGTTTGATAAGGTCCAATGAATTACTCACCACTTCCAAAGTGCGTGTAAGGATCACTAAAGCAGCTGCCAGCATCTGTTTAAGTGATATCGCTCTATTTAAAGAACCTGCCAGGCTAACCATACCGGCTATTGAACGCGATAAGTCCGGGAATGTCTCTATTTCTACTTCTCCGCAGGTATTTGATATCCGTTATACCGTTGATGGAACTGATCCGGAATTGTCTTCTGCTCATTATATTCAGCCATTCGCATTACCGGAAGGAGGTGTAGTGAAAGCAAGGGCATTTAACAGCAAAGGCAGGCGCAGTGATGCAGGTTCAAGAACCTTAGGTATTGTAAAAACCGGCTGGACTACTACCAGTAAGAAACTGGAAAAAGTGATAGACGATGAAGATAAAACGAATGTAATGATGCCCCTGAAAACCTTCCGGGAAATGGCACCGGATGGCATCACCGTAGATATGGGGCACGATGTGAAGATTCGTGCATTCACTTATCTGCCGGCTAAGAACTATCCTGCCAAAGGGTTAATCAGCAAGTATAAATTCTATACCAGTGAAAATGGCAAAATCTGGGAGGAACAGAAAAGCGGGGAGTTCTCAAACATAAAAGCGAACCCCGTAGAACAGCGTGTAGAATTACTGGCGCCTGTTACTGCCAGGTATTTCCGCTTTGTTCCGGTAGACGTTATTCCTGCATACGATACATCAACAGATGTTGGTATAGCAGAACTGGGAATTATTCAATAAGCGAAGTGTTTATCAACAGTACCCTTGCGGCAAAGCACAATGCATGTCAGAACAAAATATAGGAACCTGATGGGGGCTTACCGCCATTTAGACGCTTTATTTATTTTTGAACCTCTTAGGGGTGCCTGATATTTTTGATACAAAGTTTTTTGCTTTAACCGCTGATGTAATTTTTAAAAACTTCCATTTATTACATTTTATATTTGAAAAAATAGTTCACGTTAATGTATAGTCAAATTAAAAAGCACCTGTGCTTTGTATCGCTATTGTTGTTACTCATTAGTACTTCAAAAGGGCAAACAAAGTATGTAAATACTTTTATCGGTACTGCTCCGCTGACAGATCCTAAAATTCTGGGTTATGAATTGCCCCGTGGCTGGAGATCATGGGCTGGTCTTACTTTCCCCGGAAGTTCTTTGCCTAACGCTATGGTGCAGCTGAGCCCGATCACGGCATACGGCTCGGGTGCAGGATATGAATATGAGGATACCGTCATTTATGGGTTTACACATACGAATAAAGGTCACTGGAATTTATGTAATATTCCTGTGCTGCCGGTTTCTGATCCTGGTAAAGGGTTCAGTTCGAGGTTCAGTCATAAAAGAGAAAGTTCGGCCCCCGGGTTTTACCAGGTATACCTGGAAGATTACAATGTAAATGTTAGCCTTACTTCCACTTTAAGATGTGGTTATCATCAATATGAATATAAAAATAATACCGGCAGGCAAATACTCTTTGACCTCGCCAAAGCGAATAACCATATTTCCAACTGGAGTATAGAACAGGAAGGCAGCAGCGCAGTAAAAGGTTATCAGCAAACAGGAGAGAAGATCTATTTCTATGCACGGCTGAATACGAAAATCAAAAAACTGGAGAAAACAAAAGAAGGCCAGCAGGACGGTTTTGCTGTAGTACACCTGGTAAACGGGGATGTAAAACCCGTAACACTGGAAATAGGCATTTCATTTGTAAGCACAGCAAATGCAAAAGAAAACCTGGAGAAAGAAATTGGTAATAAATCGTTTTCTGAGATCCGGAAAGAAGCAAACGATAAATGGGAATCCCTGTTATCACGTATCCAGGTAAAAGGAGGAACAGAGAAACAAAAACGGATGTTCTATTCCTGCCTTTACAGGTCTTTTCTATGGCCTGCACTACGCAGTGATGTGAATATGGAATATACGGATGCTAAACATAATGTAGTAAATAACGGGTTTAACTATTATACAGAACCTTCTTTATGGGATACCTATCGTAATAAAGATGTTTTATTAGGGTTGATCTCCCCGCAGGTAACATTGGATGTAATTAAATCGATGAAAGATGTAGGTGATAAAACAGGGTTTATTCCAACATTCTTCCATGGTGATCATGGCACCTCCTCTATCGCAGGAGCATATTTAAGGGGAATTGATAATTTTGATATAAAAGGCACTTACCAGATATTGTTAAGAAACGCCAATGTACCTGGCGCCCGTCCTTATATTACAGAATATAAGGAGAAGGGATATATCTCAGATCCTGATGTCGCCGATCCTCACGTAGAAACAAAAGCAAAGGCAGGGGTTTCCAAAACCCTGGAATATTCTTATGATGATTACTCTCTTGCACAGATAGCAAAAAAGCTGGGAGATACCGCCAATTACAGGATATTAATGGCCAGGTCAAAGAATTATAAAAACATGTTCGATCCTTCTACCCGGTTTATGAGAGGCCGGTTAGAAAACGGTGAATGGATTAAAAACTTCAATCCTCAATACCCTTATTACGAATACATGTACAGGGAGGCCAATGCCTGGCAGGTATCCTTCTTTGCTCCGCATGATATGCCCGGACTGATCGCCTTATATGGAGGTGCAAAAGGCTTCGAATCCAAGCTGGATTCGCTCTTTACAGTACCCTGGAATCCTGCTTATATAGCCAGGAACGTAGAAACGATGATAGGGCAATACTGTCATGGCAATCAGCCAGATCATGAAGCTCCTTTCGCTTATTACTTTATCAACAAACCGGAAAAATCGCAGAAGATTATCGATACCATCCTGAATACGCTATACGGGATAGGGGATGATGGTCTGGCATTATGCGGAATGGATGATGCCGGGGAGATGTCTGCCTGGTATGTACTCAGCTCTTTGGGCTTATATACTTATTCAGCAACAGACCCGGTGTACCTGGTAACGGTCCCTCTTTTTGACGAGGTAAAATGGAAGACCAACAGTGGCAAGCTGCTTACACTAAGCAAACCCGGAAAGGGAAGGGCGTTGACTGCCATATATGTAAATGGGAAGCCACTCAATGGGTATTTCGTATCCCATGATTTATTTAAGAGTGGGGGAGAGATCCGGATACTGACAAAATAAAAGAACGTAAAGGGCCTGAGAAGCGTCTAAATGGAAATAAGTCTTCATCAGGTACCTAAATGAAAATAGATTGTAATAAAAATAAATAATAGGTCTTGGAAGCCTCTAAATGGCAATAAATCTTCATCAGGTACCTGAATGAGAATAGGTTGTAATAAAAATAAATAATAGGTCTTGGAAGCCTCTAAATGGTAATAAATCTTTATCAGCTATCTAAATGAAAAGAGCCTGTATTCTGAAGTACAGGCTCTTTTTTTATTACAGATAGTATCTCAGTTTGATCTTCGCGCCAGATGTTGTACAGAAATAAATACACCTTTATCTGACGTGACTATTAGGTGAAGTTAAATTGAAAACAAATCCTGCACCCATATTCTAAAGCTACATCAGGGAACTAAGCAGTCAGATGCAGTGTATTTATTCTGTACAACATCTGCCAGCATAATATTACCTTATTACGAACTAAGCAGTCAGATGCAGTGTATTTATTCTGTACAACATCTGCCAGCATAATATTACCTTATTACGAACTAAGCAGTCAGATGCAGTGTATTTATTCTGTACAACATCTGTCAGCATAATATTACAAATGACCTTTCGGTTTAGGAATTACCTTGCAGCAATTGCCATTTTTATCCGATGGATCGGACATATAAACGCCATTCGCTTTTTTATCTGTTTTTTCCGTGTACTCGGCATCGAAGATAAGCCTGCCTTTATTGATCTCATAGAACTTTGAAGGGTTATAATAGATCGAATCATTTGACGGATAAGCAGTTGGCAGCTCACTTCCCCCAAACTCCAGGTTACCGTCATGGTCCATGTCCCTGATATCTGAGCTAATAGCATCTAACAGCGAATCTGCTTTTGAGTTATTGATACCGAAAGCGTACAATCTGTCCTTTTTAGGACTTCCTTTTATCTCCAGGAACAGGAACACATTGCCATTGTCTTCTACCAGGCGATTACGTCTGCTGGCGTAGTTGATATTGTCGGCAGCTAACTGGTAGGCCCGGTTGCCATTCACGAAGATAGTCCCTTTATACACCGTGATCTTTTGCTGCTTGCTGCTGGTGAAATGCAGTTCAGTCTTGGGTGTCTGGGCAAAGGCTGGTAAGCCAATAAAAAGCAGGAGACAGTGTCTGAGTCGAAAACGCATAGTGATATTGTTAAATAAGACTTTAACTTAAGTAATTTCCGGCTAAATACCGAATTCCGGTATAATTGGGGGTGTAACTTACAAAAAAGACATATACAAAGCATCTACAAGGCATCTATAAAACATCTCTCCGGAGGCATATTGTATCATATTTTGTAGATACTTTGTATATACTTTATACCCCTGGCCAGCACCCTGGCAGAGACTTTTGATTGATAATCAACAGAGTCGGGTTCTACAGGTACTATTCCCCCACTACTCAGTGTATTTAAATTTCTGCTATATCTTCGCGGAACACTATGCCAGCATATCTAAACTGAAAAAGCCAGTGCATTCCATTGGAATACTCAAAAAAAATCGATGCTTTTATATGCCCAAGTACTTTATTCGAGCCATCTTTATAACTTTCTTATTGTTGCAATTCAATATTTGTTTTGCCACTGTTTACGTTAATGTAAATAATCCCACTCCTGGTACAGGGACCTCCTGGGCAACGGCCTATAACGATTTAAATGCCGCTTTTGCAGCAGCTCCCTACGGAGCTGATATCTGGGTAGCCCAGGGGACTTATTATCCCACTACCGGCACCGACAGGACCATTGCTTTTAATGTATTACCGACGTACGTTCATGTGTATGGTGGTTTCATTGGGAACGAAACCCTGCTCACCCAGCGCGACTTCAGGAATCATCCCACCATCCTGAGCGGAGATATCGGTGTACCTGGTGATGCCAGCGACAACTCTTACAGTGTGGTACGTTTTAATGCAGGAGCTAACGGAAGCAGTACCTTTGATGGTTTTACCATTCGTGATGGCAATGCCAACTACGGATATCCCGGTTCTACAACACCCTCATTATATAATCAGGGAGGAGGCATTGAGTTATACTCCTCCGTAGTTAGTTTCTATACATATGCGTATGCTGTGGTCCTGAACTGCACCTTTATCAATAACTTCGCAGTATATGGGGGTGCTTATGCAAGTTACTCCACTACAAGTACTATCGCTTATGCAGTAGCATTTAACTGTGTATTCAAAGATAATACTGCAGCAGTAGCCGGGGGGGCATATGCGACGGTATCGATCAATGCGGATGTGGTATCTACCAGCCTGTTGAACAGTGTCTTTATCAATAACAAAACTATCAATGGGGGAGGATCTGCCATATCAACTTATGTTGATACGAATCCCAATACTGTAAGAGTTGATGTAACAAACTGTGTATTCTATAATAATCCCCTGCCAATCATAAATAGTGTGTTGCTGAATGGTGCAGCAGTGAACAGGATCTGGTGTTCTTATTCGATCTTCTGGAATCCCACACCCTATCCTGATAATAGTTTCATTAATGGAGGAGGTATTAGCTATGGCAGTTGTGATATGTATATGGCTACTGCTGCCAGTGGCAATACGAATGTTGATCCCCTGTTTGTTGATGCACCTGCAGATAATTTTCATGTTTCTCCCTGTTCACCTGTGATTGACTATGCTGGTTATGCTTATTTTGGCTCACCCTGGAATACCGATTTTGATGGAAACCCACGTTTACAGGGAGGTAGCGAGGACCTGGGCATTTATGAATCAACGAAAACGACATTTGCTGCGCCAACAGTTTCCAGTCCCACCGTTAACTATTGCGAGGGTACTACAGTAACCAATGATCTATCGGCTGTAGTGGTTTCGCCTACCGGTACACTCAACTGGTATGATGTATCCAATGATCCTTTAGCAAGTGCTCCAACGCCATCTACGGCTGCTGCTGGCATCAGCATTTATTATGTATCACAGTCAGTGGGTACCGGTTGCGAAAGTCCTAAGACTAAGATTAGAGTAGTAGTGGCAGCTGCGCCTTCAACGCCATTAGATCCGGGATTGTCTTACTGCCTGAATGCAACACCTGCAAATTTAGATCTGAGTATCACAAAGGATGCTCCTACAAACACACTGATATGGTATAGCGCAGCTACTGCCGGAACAGTATTACCTGTTACTCCTGTAATATCAACTGCTACTGCCGGTTCTCAATATTTTTATGTAAGCCAGAAAAATGCCTGTGAAAGTGGTATTGCTACTGTAGAAGTGAAAGTGACGAAAACAGACGCACCAGTAACAACAGATCCTGCACCTGCCTATTGCCAGGGGGCTGCGGCAACACCTTTAGATATTAGCGGTACATCCCTGTTATGGTATACTGCTGCCACAGGTGGAGTAGGGGTGACACAGGCTGTTATTCCAACGCCATCCACCAGTACGACCGGTTCGCAGGATTATTATATCAGTCAGACGTTAAACGGTTGTGAAAGTGATCGTACTATCATTACTGTTACTGTGAATACACCACCGGCTGCACCGGCAGTCACTACCCCGCTAACCTATTGCCAGCTGGATACGCCTGATGATCTCAATAATATTGTCACAGCAGGTCCCGGCGCTACGCTCACCTGGTATACCGCCCTTACCGGTGGTACGGCATTGACTGCTACGCCGGTAATATCTACAGCTACAGCAGGTCCTCAGAATTATTATGTAAGTCAGACTATAGGTTGTGAAAGTACACGTTCCGCTATCGCTGTTACAGTGAATGGCAAGCCTGCAGCACCCACTACTACCAATACTGCACTTACTTACTGTGTAGGTGCACCTGCTGCAACACTGGATGCTACCGGTACTAATCTGCAATGGTATGCAGGCTCCACTTTGTTGCCTGCTGCACCAACGCCTTCCACAGCTACAGCTGGCATGGAAAATTATGGAGTGAGCCAGACGGTATCCGGTTGTGAAAGCCAGCAGACAGGTATCAGTGTTACCGTACAAACGCAATTGCCTGCGCCTGCAGCAACAGACGCTGTCTACTGCCTGAACGATCCGGCGGTGACATTAACGGCTACAGGCAGCGGTTTACTGTGGTACACGACAGATGCCGGTGGAACAGGGAGTACAGATGCACCTCAGCCACTTACTACAAGCAGCGGTAACACTACCTATTACGTGAGCCAGTCGAATAATGGCGCCTGTGAAAGTGAGCGGACAGCCGTAACTGTTACAGTGAACGATTTGCCACAGGTAAGCATCAATGCTGCCGGTAAACCTGCTTGTCGCGGTACCTATGTAACATTACAGGCATCCGGTGCCACTTCTTACCAATGGAGCCCTGCGACAGGCCTTTCCAATGTGGCGGTCAATGATCCGCTGGCATTGATGGATAACGACATTTCTTACACCGTAACAGGCACGGATATGAATGGTTGTAAAGCTACTGCACAAGTGAATTTACAGGTAAACAATAACTGTGGAGACTACATAATGCCTACAGCTTTTACTCCCAACGGAGATGGAATGAATGATCTTTTTCATGTAGTTACCTACAATGTGCCTAAGGCTTTTAATATGCAGGTTTTTAACCGTTATGGGGGAATTGTATTTGCAAGTAATGATATCAGTGTCGGATGGGATGGGACAATAAAAGGGAGTCCTGCACCGGATGGAACATATGTATACCTGATCCTGATTAATACTTCAGATGGAAAAGTGATCAACAAAAAAGGAACAGTAGTACTGATCAGATAATAAAACCAGGCTGTCAAGAGTATTTGCAGACACTAAAAGACTCCGTTAAACGTCCGCTGATATTAGCGGGACCTTAACGGAGTCTGTTATGTTATCATTAACCGGATTAACTTATCTGCAGTTATAACTGATTTTTATATCTGTTAAAGTTATGGTAGCAAATTGTCCATAGCCATGATTAAAGTCCACCATTGTAGGCAGGCCATATTTATTGAACGCAGTTGCATGCATTGAATTGTTTACACTATAATCCCTGTCCAGAAATTGCCAGATAGGATGGGTACTACGCATATTAATCTTATCATCGAAACTAAAGTTCTTTGTATTAGTAATCCCCCATCTTGTTGTAACTATTTTCACCAGGTTGCCATCCCTGTTATAGGTGTATAACCTGGTTGCAAGACCGCTTTCTATAGCGCCATAAGTATCTGTAGATTTAATAATTCTGTCTTTCAGATCATATTCATAAGTAGATACATTTCTTATTCTGAGTTGCCCGTTATGGGTATCATCCGGTAACGGCATACCCGGGCCAACCAATCCGAATTCATAAGTAGTATCTGATATAATCCTGTTTTTTGCATCATAATGATAACGGTGCCATGTATCAAAATAAGGGTTAGGGCTGGTATAAACACCATAAAAGTCTGTCAACCTGTTTTTCTTGTCATAGATGAATAAAAAATTGGGGGAGCTGGCTATGTTAGTACTGGTAATACTCACAGGGTTTCCTTTATTATTATAGGCAAAAGCCAGCGTATCTTCAGCAACAGAAATAGAGTAGCCTTGTATTATTTTTACAATCTGGCAGGAACGGGAGGCGGGGTAACAATCAGGATACTTGCTACAGCCGGATAAAATGCAGGTTAAGGCGCACAATACAATCATTGAAAATTGTTTCATGAGAAGATTTTTGGAGTGTAAAAAAATTGTTATCTGGGAGTAGGGGATATCGGGTTATACAGGAATAAAGTACGTGAATATAGGGAGAGGTGCAGATACCTGCACCTCTATGAAAATATTATACAGCTACATTGAATTCTCTCAATGTATCATTTAAACTTGTTTTGAGATCTGTAGAGGCTTTACGCTGACCAATAATCAGTGCACATGGGACCTGGTATTCTCCGGCAGGGAATTTCTTGGTATAAGAACCAGGAATTACCACGCTACGGGCTGGTACACGGCCTTTATATTCTATCGGCTCAGGACCGGTAACATCGATGATCTTGGTACTTTTGGTCAGTACTACGTTGGCACCTAATACTGCTTCTTTCTCAACAACTACGCCTTCTACCACAATGCAGCGGGAACCTACGAAACAGCCGTCCTCAATGATAACCGGACCAGCCTGCAGCGGTTCCAGTACACCGCCGATACCCACACCACCACTCAGGTGAACGTGTTTACCGATCTGTGCGCAGGAGCCTACAGTAGCCCAGGTGTCTACCATGGTGCCTTCATCCACATAAGCGCCAATGTTCACATAAGAAGGCATCAGGATCGCTCCTTTAGCTATAAATGCGCCATAACGGGCTATTGCATGCGGCACAACACGTACGCCAAGGTCTTTATAATTGGATTTCAGCTTCATTTTGTCGAAAAACTCGAAGGGACCGATGCTGATGGTCTCCATTGGCTGAATTGAGAAATACATCAATATGGCCTGTTTTACCCATTCGTTAACCGTCCAGCCATTCTCTCCAGGTTCTGCCACTCTTACTTTTCCTTTATCTACAGCCTCGATCACGCACTTTACAGCATCAGAATACTGCGTATCCTGTAAAAGGGTTCGGTCGCTCCAGGCTTGAAGAATTAATGCTTTTTGCTCCATCTTGAAATGATTTTGTCACAAACATAAGAAAAAGCAACAGCATAAGAAAAGGTATCGGAAGAGCGCTTGTTTTTACTAACTTTACCACCCTTTAAACACGACTATGAACATAGCCTTTGATGCAAAGCGGGCTTTTCAGAATAATACGGGCCTGGGAAATTATAGCCGTACCCTTATCAGTTCTCTCGCAGCATACTATCCTTCAAATAATTATTATCTATATGCGCCTAAGCTTACGGATATGTATGTTACGGCGGTATATCCCAACATACACACGGTATTGCCTGAAAAAAGACTGCATCGCTGGTTCCGGGGTGCCTGGCGCAGTAAATACGTAGTAGGGGAGCTGGCAGAAAAGAATATTTCCATTTATCATGGATTGAGCCATGAGATCCCTTTCGGCATACACCTGAGTGGCGTGAAAAGTGTTGTTACCATGCACGACCTGATCTTTGAACGTTATCCCGGGCAGTATAACCCGATAGACGTGCAAACTTACCGCCGGAAGGCAAAGTACGCCAGCCTGTATGCAGACAGGGTCATTGCTATCAGCGAACAGACCAAACAGGACCTCATTAATTATTATAATGTACCGGCAGAGAAAATAACGGTGGTTTATCAGAGCTGTGATGAGATGTTCGCCGTATCGCATCCGCCAGCCGTGATACAGGAACTGCTTGCGAAATATCATCTTCCCAAAGAATATTTTCTTTATGTAGGTTCTATTATAGAGCGTAAAAACCTGTTGTCCGTTATAAAAGCAATGCTGCAGCTGAAAGGCAACGTGGATATACCACTGGTTGTGCTGGGAAACGGCAGCGGATATAAGAAAAAAGTAAAAGCATATATAGCAGCCCACGACCTGTCGGACAGGGTTATCTGGTTAAATGAACAGGCTAAATTTGCTTACGGGGATTTGCCTTCGCTCTACCAGGGGGCTAAAGCGTTGATATATCCCTCTGTTTTTGAAGGCTTTGGAATTCCTGTTTTAGAGGCCTTATGGAGCCGTACACCGGTAATTACCTCTCAGGGATCATGTTTTTTAGAAACGGCCGGAAATGCGGCTGTTTATGTTGATCCCTTGCATCCGCAATCAATTGCAGAAGCAATGAGGGAGATAGTGGATAACCCCCTGAAGGTAGCAGATATGAAAGAAAAAGGATGGGCACATGCCCAGTTATTTACCCGGGATAAATGTGCCGCAGGGGTAATGAAAGTATACGAAAGTTTATAGGATATGATTGATTTCGAAAATGATATTACAGCTTCCCTGGAAGTGCTGAGAAACGGAGGACTGGTCCTGTATCCTACAGATACTATCTGGGGGATAGGTTGTGATGCGACAGACGAAACAGCCGTAAAGCGGATTTTCGCCCTCAAACAAAGGCCGGAACAAAAAAGCCTGGTCGTATTGCTGGCTGATGTACGGGACCTGCTGAAGTACGTATCAAATCCCAGTCCGGATATAGCAGATATTATCGCCCGTTTCGACCGCCCAACCACGGTCATCTATGAAGGCGCGCTGGGCCTGGCCCCCAATGTTATCAATGAAGACGGCACCATTGCCATCAGGATCGTGCAGGAGCCTTTCTGCCGCCATCTGATAAAAAGACTGCGTAAACCGCTTATTTCCACCTCTGCCAATATCAGCGGACAAGCGTCCCCTTCGTCTTTTGCAGAGATAGACCCTGCTATAAAAAGTGGCGTAGATTATGCAGTGAACTACCGGCAGGACGAAATAACGGCTGCCCGCCCTTCCCGCATTATTAGGATGGGAAAGGACGGTTCCGTGCAGGTGATAAGAGAGTAGGCTAGTGGTTATGAACTAAAAAAACTACTTTTGCCGTTTTATTCATTTATGATCAGCAAAAGGCCTATAGATATTCCCTGTACGTTGCAGGAACGGAAAGTGTTGGAACAGATAGCGTTAGCCGCCCGGGAACTGGGTGTTCCATGCTACCTGATAGGAGGCTTCGTGCGGGATAAGTTGTTGAACAGGCGTACAAAAGATATGGACGTGGTATGTGTAGGCGATGGTATCGCACTTGCGCATAAGGTAGCGGTCCATTTTGATAATGTACCAGTCAATTTTTTCAAAACCTACGGCACTGCCCAGGTAAAATGGAATGAGCTTGAAATTGAGTTCGTTGGCGCCCGGAAAGAAAGCTACCGGCGCGATTCCCGTAATCCCGAAGTAGTACCCGGCACCTTAGAGGACGACCAGCTGCGCCGCGATTTTACCATCAACGCGCTGGCTATCAGCCTGAATGAAGCAGATTATGGCACACTGATTGACCCTTTCAATGGCCTGGCAGACCTGGACGCTAAAATTATCCGTACGCCACTGGAACCGGCACAAACATTTATAGATGATCCGCTGCGCATGATGCGTGCCATCAGGTTTGCGTCCCAGCTGCAGTTTACGATCACAGACGAGGCGTTCATTGCCATCCAGGATAATGCGGAAAGAATAAAGATCATCTCCCAGGAGAGGATCACAGACGAGTTTAACAAGATCATGTTGTCTCCCGTGCCTTCAGTAGGACTGGACCTTCTCTATAAGGCAGGGCTCTTAAAGATCATCCTGCCTCAGATGATAGACCTGGTAGGAGTGGAAATGGTGGAAGGCAAAGGGCACAAGGATAATTTCTATCACACTTTGCAGGTGGTAGATAATATCGCCCGCAATACGAAAGACCTGTGGTTACGCTGGGCAGCACTGCTGCACGATATCGGTAAGCCTGCAACTAAACGCTTTGAACAGGGCCATGGCTGGACCTTCCACGGGCATGATGCCGTAGGAGGGAAGATGGTCCCCAGGATCTTCGCTAAAATGAAGCTGCCTCAGCACGAAAGCATGCGGCTGGTGAAAAAACTGGTAGAACTGCATCTGCGGCCTATCAGCGTTACCAAAGAGAATATCACGGATTCTGCTATACGCCGCCTGTTATTTGACGCAGGAGATGATATCGAAGGCCTGATGATGCTGTGTGAAGCGGATATCACTTCCAAGAACAGGGTAAAAGTAAAACGTTACCTTGAAAACTTTGAATTGGTACGCCAGCGGCTGAAAGAAGTGGAGGAGATAGACCGGATACGTAATTGGCAGCCTCCCGTAACAGGAGAAATGATCATGGAAACTTTTGGGCTGAAGCCTTCGAGGGTAGTGGGTGATCTGAAAAATGCCATCCGTGAGGCGATACTGGATGGTGAAATCCCAAACACGTATGAAGCTGCATTTGCCTTCCTGCTGGAAAAAGCTCAAGCATTGGATTTGACACCAGTTAAATAAAAATGTTAATTTAGTATTGTTAAATAATGTTAAAAGCTTAAAGTCAGCCGTTTAATGTTCTTACACAGTACACAAGCCTGTTACATTCAACAATCAAATAGTAAAAACCTTTATTGTCATGCCTGTTTTGAAATTCAGAGTTTATTGGGAAGAGGATGAAAGCGTGTACAGGGATATTTCCATTAAGCCGGACCAGACATTTTTACAATTTCATCAAGTTATTTTACAGTCATTCGAATTTGACAATAAACATAAGGCCACTTTTTTCCGTAGCAATGATAATTGGCAACGGGGCAGGGAAATTATTCTTGAAAAAGATAATACCCCCAGAAAGGTTGAGCCCCTTATGATGAACGAAACTGTTATTGCAGCTGCGGTGAAAACCCCTAATCAGAAGTTCATTTACCTGTACGATTATGCCAAGAACTGGGTGTTCCTGGTAGAATTGATCGGTGTGTCCAAAGATGAAAACTCCAGGGTTACCTATCCTTACTGTGTAAGGAAGGAAGGCCTGGCCCCCAGTCAGTACGGTACTAAAGGATTAGTAGGCGATAAACTGGTGGAAATGGAAGAAAAATACGATCTGAACAAGGAAGGTATGAGTGAAGATGGCTTTGGAGAAGAAGGAGAAGAAGATACTTCTGATGCCGATGATGAGGGTGGTGAAGATAATAATTCTGAAGAGATGTTTTAATTGGGAAAGACTGTAATCATAATAGCTGGTCCTACAGCGGCGGGTAAAACAGCGCTGGCCATACATTTAGCCAGTCATTTTAAGACTGCTGTCATTTCTGCAGATTCCCGCCAGTGTTACAAAGAAATAAGTATTGGTACCGCCAAACCCAGTCTGCAGGAATTGCAGACTGTTCCTCATTATTTTATCAATTCCCATTCTATTGCCGAAGAAGTGAATGCCGGTATCTTCGAGCGCCTGTCCTTGCAGTATGCTGCTGATATATTCAACGACCGGGACGTTGCCATCATGTGCGGGGGCACTGGTTTATATATCAGGGCCTTCTGTGAAGGGATTGATGATATACCGGCTGCACCGGCAGACGTACGTTCAAAGATCAATGAACAATATGCCACAGAAGGTCTTGAGTGGCTGCAAAAAGAAGTGCAGGAACGCGATCCGGCCTTTTATGCGGTAGCAGAAGTCCGGAACCCCCAGAGACTTATCCGGGCGCTGGAAGTGTTATATACTACCGGGCAGTCCATCACCACTTTCAGAACGGCTAATAAAGCCAACAGGGATTTTAATATCATCCGGATAGGTGTCACTGTTCCGAAGGAACAATTACATGCAAACATCACTCACCGGGTGCATGCCATGATGACCGCGGGATTAGTAGAGGAAGTACGCGCAGTATTGCCTTATCGCCATCATAATGCATTACAGACGGTAGGGTATAAGGAGATATTTGATTATCTGGATGGCAGGATTACGTTGGAAGAAGCCACAGAACAGATCATTATCCATACCCGCCAGTATGCGAAAAGACAACTGACCTGGTTCAGGAAAGACCCCGCTATACAATGGTTTGATGCCAGGGATACTGAAGGGATAATGAACAAAACTGGCATCGTCTCCGTTTGATTATTATGTTTGGCAGATGTTGTACTGCATAAATACACTGCATCTGACTGTTTAGTTCCGATGTAGCTTTGGAATAAACACGAGGCTCTGTTAGGAACCTTTTGAATCGGACATGTTTTACAATGATATTCGAACAAATGGGGGTGTTGTCAGGGCCTTTTTGAATCAGGTATTTTTACAATTGAGGCTGTAGCAAAAATGAATAAAGGGTCTGAGAATCGCCTAAATGGAGATAAGTCTCCATCAGGTACCTGAACAAAGAGAGGCTGACTAAAAAGTAAAGTGAAGGCGCTGAGAATTGCGTAAAAGCAGTTTCATCTCCACCACCTGCCCGAAAGGGAGTACCTTTTTTAGTCAGCCTCTATAGACTCCGGTAAGAGTCCCTTATCTATCAGATCTTTTTCAGCAATACTTTTTGTTTATTGAAATCTGCGCCTGCATCCAGAAATGCGATCATCAGTGGCCAGCTGGCTGCCGGCTCATAAGCATGATTATAACATTTGCGTACGGTAACAACAAGCGTATTCCCTTCCTGTTTTGTAGTGCTCACAAAACTACCGGCATCATTGATCACTGATTTATTCAGGTTCTCGACGCCTTCAACTTTGTATCCTTCAGGGATATTGACGGTTACCTGGTAAGCTACGGTACGGGCATAAGGCATATTGATGTCATAAGACCGGGTACGTTGTTCGGTCGTTAATTCTATCTGGCCGGTAATCAGTTTACCAAAGTCTACGATATAATTATTACCAGCTTTTTTAACCAGCCCGTCTATACTGAATTGCTGTTTCATTGCAAATGGAGGATAGCGGTGCTGCAATCCTTCTTCAATGATTTCGTAAGTAACACTATCGGTAGGTTTGATGCTGTAATCATTGGTGATATTTGTGGTCACTGTTTCCAGCATATCCTTACGGGCTTTGTGGAATGCTTCCGTATATTCTCCATAACGCTTGTACAATGGTCCCTGCGCGTTCAGATCAGCATCCAGCAATGTAGGGGTGTGCACGCGTTTACGTTCCTGTTTCAGCATATCTTCATACAGCAGCATATCCATGTACTGATAACGGTACTGGCCTTTGGCAGAGATCGTACGTGCGATGTTCACCTGTTGCAGGTTGGCCGGATTAAAAACGACGTCCAGTGTTTCAGCGCTCACATTATCTTCTTTCTTACTGACTGGTAAAGTGATCTTTTTAAAAGAGGCTTCTTTTTCTCTCTTGCTGCCTGTTACCGCTACAGTGTATGCTTCCTGTCCTTCCAGGGAAGGAGGCAGTTCTCCGGGATAGGAGAACATGTTGCCCATATAACAGTAGATAGGTTTACTATCAGCAGGGTAGGCAATGATAAAGTATTCCAGGTCATTGAAAGATACGGCGTCCTTAAGGGTACCTTCGCTGCGAGGTACGGCAGCAGCCAGTACACAGGGGATATCATACTCTTTCAGCATGAACCGCATTACGTTGGCCACATAATGTGATTTAGGTGTGTAGAATTTACGGCTTTGCCCAACTTCTATATTGGAAGAGGTGTATTCGCGGAAAAGGGTAACGTACCGTACATAGTAATAGATAAGTTCTGTGCGCTGTGCATCGGTCAGTGTTTTCAGGTCTTCATCTTTCAGACAGGTATTCTCCACTTTCGGGAATTCTTTCTTCATGATGCCGTAGTTAAGGCTGTAATTGTCGCCTACACTGATGATCTTGTAAGTAAGATATTCCTTAATATCTTCTTCATCGATCCCGTTTACAACATCGTTGTTGTCATCTCTCATATAGGCGATACGTAAAGTAGGTAATGTCCTCTTTTCATATAACCAGCGTTCGTCCGTTACTTTTGGTATATCTTTTTTATTGATGGTAAATACGTTGTTATCATCATCATCTTTCGTTCTCTTTAATTCGGAATCATTTGCATTCAGGTATCTCCATGAAATCCCCATTTTCTTGGAGATCCTTATGTCCAGTGAAAAGTCGAGGATAGGGTATCTTTCACCAATGGAGAAGTCCAGCGGTTCCGGTGCAGCATAAAAGGTAGATTTATCTTTGTAGATACGCATGTAATAGTCGATGATATCGCCTACCTGTAAATCGGAGATGGCTATTTTCTGTTCTTTATCCCGCGCTTCATCCTTCACATTTACGGCTTCTTTCATATCGATATCGCGTTGCTGTCCGTTTGGCTTGATGATACGGATACCCATGTATGAAACGAGCTTATAACCGCGCGACCAGCTGTTTTGCTTCAGTTTCTGGATATTAAATTCAGAATACTCTTCCAGTGCTGATTTATCCTGTATTTTAATACGTTCGTGCATGGTCGTGGACAGGTGTTCCTGTTTACGGCTATGTTCCGCTCCCATAGAAAATTTCATGGCAATAATCACGGCAGACTCGTTATTGTATTTATCAGGAACTGTAGTAGCATTAAATGCAGCGTCTTTACCATTCCAGATCTCTTTTTTTATTTCCTCTGCATCTTCCTGGTATTCTCTTTCCTGTCTTGATTGTGCCATAGCGGTAAGGCCGGTACAGATCAACAGCAGGACGAATGTTATCTTTTTCAAGTTCGTATTGGTTTATAGTTTAACGAGGGTGATTTGTTCTAAATATTTTTTGGAAAGAGCGGCAATCGCTTTATTCCATTCGGAGAAGTCGGACCTTTGCAGATAGGTATTGAGGATCGTTATCTTTTTGCGGTAACAGATCTTGTTATCCTTTACGGCGTAGGTGACATCAATGGTGAATTTAGGATGAACGATGTGCAGGTTTTCCGGCAGTGGGCCTGCTTTGTAACCTGTTGGCATCAGCAGGTCCGTTTCTGTGATGAAGTTATCCTTGCTATCAAACCGTAGATCAATTTTCCTTTTAACGGTATCTATGACCGCGTTATTGAATTCTTTGTTATAGTCTATATCAATGTACATTTCAGACCCGAAAGAAGATACAGCATCCTGGTACAGCAGGTCGAAGTTCACTTCCATGTTACCATCACGTTGTTCCAGGTTGGTAGTTTTCATGTTAGAGATCTTGTAGTGCATGTTACTGTTGGTGATATAGTTCTCCAGGGCAGTTTGTAAGCGGTCTTTTTTAACACTGTTGATACTGCTGAGGATATCTGTTTTACTTTCACCTTCATATTTGTACAGGATTTTACCTGCCATGTTATTACCATCTACATAGAGTTCTTCTTTAAAGAGACGGCTGTTCTGCTCTGGTTTGGTAGTGGGAATATGTTCCAGCAGGAAGCTATCACCATTCTCTATCATTACCTGTCTGCCCTGTATTCTTTCCGCATATACACCAGGCTGCATGTATTCTTCGGTAGCATCCAGGAACCACCATTTACCTTTATAATTCACGGCGCAGATCATGTGGTTATCTACGCTCAGGGAAGGGATGCTGTAATCGTACATGATATGATTGGTACCTATCCAGCAAAGTCTGGCGTCAAAACCGCATCGTTGCAGCAATGATTTAGTGAGGTTGGCCATCCCTTTACAGTCGCCATATTTCTTACGCATTACTTCATGGGCCTCATCAGGTTTAAAACCTGCAATACCATCTTCAAAAGCGATATAGCGCACGTTATCTTCTACCCAGTAAAAGATAGCTTTCAGCTGTTCCCATTTATCGGTGATGCCTTCAGTGATTTTTTTAGCACGTTCATCCAGAGCCACTGTATCACTATGTAACTGCTGGGTAAGACTATGATACCATTTATAGAGATCTGCCGTAGTGGCAAAGTAAGCGGATTTGTTGCCTTCGTAGTCAGCCGTTTTACTGCAGATCATGATATGCGGCCATAACCAGCTGGGGCCGGGGCTCATGGCTGTTTTTCTCATGGCCGGCATATTGCTGGCAGTATAGGTATATATGTCTGCGTTCTTTTTGCTGTCGAATGTTTTCTGAACAGAGATGTTTTGTCCTTCGAAATTGTAAGGATGTATATCTGTCTGCATCCAGCGGGGTACTATCACTGTAATTTTCTTTGTCCTTGTAGGATATTCGTCGGTGAAAAAGACAGTGGATAAATACCGGGGATCTTTAATCTCTTTTTCGATGGTCACTTTACTCTTGGACCCTTTTTGTACAAAGGGAAGTTCGAAGTAGCACATCCTGGCATCGGTATAAAAGTAGCTGTTGATGTTCAGGTAATCGTAGGTAGGTTTGATATCCCTGGCCCTTTTGCCGTCTACTTCTATATTTACGTCCAGTATTTCTTCCTGGTTGTTATATGTTTCTCCAAAAGGGATAGAAGAGCGGAAAGCGTTACAGATGAACGTTTTTTCGATCAGCTGGTCTACCGTTACCTGTTTTTGTTTGCTATTGTATTGATATTCATAGGTTTCTTCGCTACTGTAAAGTTCTATGTTGTCATCCTCTTTTTGCTGGGCCTTTAACAGCGGGATGTTTACGCAGGCAAGCATGATAAACAGGCACAGGGAGTACCTGATGGATAGATATAAGGACGATGCACTCATAGATGGAGATAAATTATATATATAACATTATAAAAGTAATTAAAAAATTCTGAACGGTTCGGGGTAAAAAAAAGGGGCTCCAAGCGGAGCCCCTCTGTAAACGGGATATAATATCTTAGAATTTCCAGCCGAAAGTGGCCAGTACATTGGTCGTATTTCCTTTGATAGAAGCAGGGGCAGGGGTCAGATAACCCTGGGTATTTGGTTCTATCGTATAGGCTGTTTCCTGGCGTTTGGTTTCTCCCAGTACAAGGCCCAGATCTGCATAGAAGCCCTTATTACGATAACCGATACCACCGGTATAGTAATGACGGGTAACATCCATTGAACTGTTTTTATAAGGATTGCCATACATGGCGTAACCGAGTCTTAACGCGATTACATGCAGTTTCAGTTCTCCACCTACACGGATATTGGAAGCAGCCTGGTAAGTGCTTTTAATAGCATTGTTACGGGCGTCGTTATCCTGTTTGTCATATGCCGGATCGTTGTTGAAACGCATTTTCATGGATGCGTAATCGGTATATTCATAGTCGAAGGTAAGGAAACCGGTAGGCTTACGGGTGTCTGCCGAAGGGCTGAACAGGTAAGTGGCGCTCAGTACTCCTTTCCAGGGCGTTCTCACCATGTATTTAGACTGGTCCTGATCTCCGTTGTTGGTATCTGTAGAAGAGAAGCTCATCGCACCCTTTGTTTTGGTATTGGTGGTCATGTCCGTCTGGTAGTTATCTGTAAACCAGATCCAGGAAGGAGAGTGTACCGCCACGCCTAAGCTCAAAGGCCTGATTGGCTTAACGATAGCGCCTAGTTTGAAATTAACACCATTACCATCTGTAGTCAGATGTTCTGTAACTGAGAAGTCGTTCAGGTTAGCAGCTGAGTTGAGATTGGTTTCTTTCCAGGTTTTATCGCGGGTATAGTGTACGGTTGGAATACCTAAGCTACCACCAAGGTACAGTGTATTGTTATAATTAGCACCAAAGTCGAAGGAGATATCATTAGCAGAACCACCGGTGTTCAGCATATTTTCCTGTTTTACTTTCACGGTATTGTCAGGAGCTTCAGCTGCAGAGTAAAACCGTGCAGTTTCCCCTGCGTTCTGTACGTAGTCGATCAGGTAAGTCTGATATGCCAGTACAGCACCATGCGCCAGTGAACCGATGGTCTGATTTCCTCCCAGCTGTGCATCGGGAGAAGTGATACCCGCCGCATCTGCCTGCAGGTAATAGTTCAGCGACAGCGAAGAGTTCGTGTTGGTACCGGTATAATATACTCTTTCATTATAGTTAGCAGTACGGTTGAATCCCAGACCGAAGCTGAAGTTCTCCCATTTGCTTCCTGGTTTCTTTCTTTTACCACCAAAGATCAGGGTAGCATTGCTGATATTCAGGTTGCCTTTACTGTCACTACCATCTGTACCCAGGTATTTACCTTTATTATCTGCCTGCTGGAAGCCCAGGGTAAAGGAGAAATCGCTTGTTCTGAAAAACCCTGTACTGGCCGGGTTCACATAAATAGAGGAAACCTCCCCGCCCAATGAGCCTAACGCACCGCCTACGGCCTGTGCACGTGCTGTCCCTGCCGGAGCGCTGGTGCTGTACCTTAACGCATCATCTATTGTTTGTGCCTGTAATGTATAGCAGGTTCCGGTCATAGCAATGGCTAGTAACACCATTCTTCTTAACATATGTTCGTATAATTAAGGGTTAAAAAATACCCTGGCCATGCCTTGACCAGGGTACAGTATTTAGAATATCAATGATCGTGTGTAATGGGTGTTTAGTTCCTTGATCTTCCTCCGGAACGGCCACCGCCGCCACCGCCACCACCAAATGAACCACCGCCACCACCAGAGCTTCTGCTTGGAGTGTAAGAAGGCTGATAGCTACGTGAAGGCTGGGATGGCTGTGACTGATACACTCTTGAAGGAGCGCTTTCACTTGTACGGCCACCAGTGCCGGATGGTCTTTCACTAGGAGACGGGTTGAACACGCGTCTTGGCTGGTAAGAACCAGTGGAGCTTCCTATACGTCCACCACTGTTATCGCCGGTACCACCAGTTACTCTGGAAGGACGGTAATCTGTTCCGCCAACACGGCCACCGGGATTGTAAGTACCACTACCGCCAACACGGCCACCGGGAGCAGTACCACCACCGCCACCACTGAACCCATCGCGTGAGCGACGACCTCTTAATGGCATGTAATCGTAAGCGCCATGTCCGTAGTAACCACCACCGTAATAACCACCACCGTAGTATCCTCCTATGAAGTAAGGATTATAACCGTAGTAGCTCCATGGGTAACCATAGCCATAGCCAAAACCTGATCCCCAGCCGTAGCCATAACCAAAGCCTAGGCCAATGCTGAGAGAAGGGCCCCAGATACCACTATAGTAAGGGTAACCACCATAACCAAAAGAACTGTAGTATGGACTGCCATACATACCTGAATAGACATTGGGAGACCCATAATATCCATCATTGTAATAGCTGCCATTGTAGGAGCTATTGTTAAAACGATCTATGCGGCGTGCATAATCACCCTGATCTTCATCATCATAAGTAACGTACGTACCGTCACCCTGATCGTTTGCATCAGTAGCAGCAACGTTGTTATTATTATTTTGATTATTGTTTTCAGAAGCATAGGTACGCTGAACTCTCGGAGAGTAATACACATCATCCGGTGTTTGAGTCGTTTTATATGCTGAGGAACAACTGCTTAGGATGAGCAGCGTTAACGCGGCAAGGTAAGGAGCTGATTTCATGTTCGGAATTTTTAGCCTGAATTCTATGGTAAATTTACATCATTTTAACCGTAAAGAAAGGTTTATTGCTACAATAACATGTAACCACTCATAATATTTTGCGTAATTATTTGAACGTTTCTGATTTTCATGTAGGTTTGTGGCATTTTACCTTTTGGTAATATGAATATTACAAATATTAAGCCAAAATTATAGCAATAAAATAGACAATGAGTAAAGAGATTACGGCCCGCTCGGAAGATTATTCGAAATGGTATAATGACCTGGTACTGAAAGGTAGTCTGGCAGATTATTCTGCAGTAAGAGGCTGTATGGTGATCAAACCATATGGTTATGCCCTTTGGGAAGGTATGCGCGATGTACTTGATAAAAAATTTAAGGACACCGGACACCAGAACGCCTATTTCCCCTTATTCATCCCCAAGAGCTTTTTAAGTAAAGAGGCGGCCCACGTTGAAGGATTTGCCAAGGAATGTGCGGTGGTAACCCATTACCGTCTGAAGAACGACCCGGAAACAGGTGGTGTGATCGTTGATCCTGAAGCAAAACTGGAAGAAGAACTGATTGTTCGCCCTACTTCTGAAACAATTATCTGGAATACATATAAGGATTGGATCCAGTCTTACCGCGACCTTCCGCTGCTCATCAACCAATGGGCAAACGTAGTGCGCTGGGAGATGCGTACCCGTTTGTTCCTCCGTACCGCAGAATTCCTGTGGCAGGAAGGGCATACCGCCCATGCTACCGCTGCCGAAGCGATTGCTGAAACCACCCAGATGCTGGACATTTATGCAGACTTTGCGGAGAACTATATGGCGATGCCTGTTATTAAGGGTGTAAAGTCTCCTTCAGAACGTTTTGCCGGTGCAGTAGATACCTATTGTATTGAGGCATTAATGCAGGACGGTAAGGCTTTACAGGCAGGCACTTCCCATTTCCTGGGGCAGAACTTTGCCAAAGCCTTCGATGTGAAGTTCTCCAATAAGGAAAACAAGCTGGATTACGTATGGGCTACTTCCTGGGGTGTATCTACCCGCCTGGTAGGAGCACTGGTAATGGCGCACAGCGATGACGACGGTCTGATACTGCCTCCGCGTATTGCCCCTTTACAGGTGGTGATCGTACCTATATATAAAGGAGACGAGCAGAAAGCTAAAATCGATGAGAAGGTACTGGCTATCGTGGCCGAACTGAAACAGGCCGGTATCCGTGTTAAATACGATGATTCCGATAACCAGCGTCCGGGATGGAAATTTGCTGAATATGAAATGAAGGGCGTACCCGTGCGTATCGCTATCGGTGCAAGAGACCTGGAAAACAATGTGGCCGAAGTAGCGCGTCGCGATACGAAGACGAAGACCAGCTTATCACTGGACGGACTCACGCCGCAAATCAGCGCACTGCTGGAAGAAATCCAGCTGCAGATGTTCAATAAGGCATTGGCTTACCGCGACTCTCATATCACGCCTGCTAATACTTTTGAAGAATTCGAACGCCTCCTGGATGAGAAAGGCGGATTCATTTCTGCTCACTGGGACGGTACCGCAGAAACGGAAGAACAGATCAAGGACCGTACAAAAGCGACCATCCGTTGCATTCCTTTAAATAATCCGCCCGAAAATGGTACCTGTATACTGACGGGGAAACCTTCAGTACAAAGAGTATTATTTGCCAGGGCATACTAATATTACCGGCACTATTTACTACATTGTAGCAAATAGTGCCGGTTACTGCTATTCCAAATAAGGTTACAACTATTCAGGGTTTAATTATCCGTTGCTTATGTTGATCCCCTTTATTAAGTTAACAGATTTATTAAGTTAACAGCGCAAAATCCTACCTTTATAGATGCCTGGAGTTCGTTACATATATTTATGGTGGATATTGGCGGCATGCACAGTAAGCAATGCTTTTGGGCAGGGGCTGATGATACGTAACTATAATGTAAAGGACGGCCTGGCCAATGCCACCGTTTACGCTGCCGTACAGGATAAAGAAGGTTTTATCTGGTTCGCAACCCCTACAGGCGTTAGTAAATTCGATGGCAAACGTTTTCGTAACTACTCTAAAAAGGACGGTCTTACAGATAACGATGTTGTGAAGTTAAATGCAGACTCCCAGGGAAGAGTATGGTTTTTTACCCTCAATGGCCTGCCCTCTTTTTATCATAAATACATAATTCATACCGGCGCCAATGATTCTACACTGACAATAGATCCCCGTGGCCAGTACATGCAGTACATGTTTGAGGACGGCGCTCATGGCATCTGGTTCCTGAATACAGATAATCGCGTTATCCAATACAATAATAATAAGAAGAAAACTGAATATAAATACGACCAGGGGCATGCCATCAGAACAGACCTCTTCTATTTTCTGAGGAATGATAAGATTTTCACCCCGCTTCAATCTTACTTTAACCTCACTACCCTCAAAGATGCCAATAACACCGATCAGAAGATACTGCCTATAAGTCCGTTCCCTGTAAATGATCCGGCCTTTTATGCCCGCGTGCATAAAAACCCTGTGATCATCATAAAAAATACTTTATACACTTACCACGTCAGCGATGCGATCTGTTTTTTCAACGGAGCCGACTGGGGCATCCGTGATGAGATCAGTAATATCTGCCTCGATAATGATAACCTGTGGATAGGCACCCCCCGTGCGCTGTATTATCTGAAAGATTTCTTCAAAGGAGCACATAAGCTCACAAAACTCCTTGATAATCACTATATCACTTCCCTGCTGAAAGACAGGGATGGTAATATCTGGATCACCACTTTCGGGGACGGGGTATACAATATCCCCTACAAGGATTTTTATTTCAACTACCTCGATAATACCAACGGATTGTACTCGCACTCTATCTTCAGCATCTGTAAAGATGAGAAGAGCGGCATCCTGCTGATAGGGCAAAACGGGGGAATGCTCAATACCATCGACAGCAACCAGGTAGTGGTGCGTCAGTTTAACGTAGACAGCACCAGTGGCCGGAACAGTATCCTTTCCATCTTGCCTTATAAAGATAATGAGGTGCTGATAGGCGCCGATAACGGGTTGTTCGTTTTTAATACCCTCACACAAAAAGTGACCCTGCTGAAGCCTGTAAAAACATTGAAAGATGTGGATATAGGTAATAACGGTAAGGTCCGGGTAGTATCAAAAGACCAGGTGATCACTGATGAGTATTCGACCAAAGTGCCGGACGTACTCCTTACTTCCATCGTTAGTATCAATGATACGGCTTACTATGTGGGTTCCAATGCCGGGCTGCTTTATGGAACGGACAGTACCCGGCAGATGGTGATACCCGGAACAGATGTAGCCCTGCACCAGAGTATCAAAGACCTGAAATGGATCAATGGTGACCTGTGGATAGGTACCAGCGATCAGGGTCTTTATGTGGTGAAGGACAACCAGGTGATCAAACACCTTGGTACGGCAGATTCACTGGTGAGCGATATCTGCCAGCAACTGTATTATGATGGGGTAGGCCGCTTATATGTTTCTACCAACAAGGGAGTATCTGTCATAGATGTAAATACGAAAAAGAGGATCCGCAATATCACGTCCAATGACGGATTAATGAGTGATGATACCAGGGGCGTATATTACCAGCGGGGAATTTTATATATCGCCACCTCTAACGGGTTAAGTTATTTCAGTGACAGTAATATGCCGGTAGATACAGTGCCACCGGTGATCTACCTGAGTAATGTGAAATATGGTGACAGTTCTTTCCTGCCCAATAAAAATTACTTTGTACACCTGTACCAGCGAAAAGCTTCTTTTGAAGTGGAATTTGGGGCTATTGCCTATGACCTGCCCGAGCTGGTGCAGTACCAGTATAACTTTTCCAGTGATACTGCCAGCGGCTGGGTAACCACCATGTCTAACATTGTACCTTTCCCCGATTTACAGCCGGATACCTATCAACTGCAGATCAGGGCAAGGAAATATAAAAGCGACTGGAGCAAACCAATCGTCATTACAGTAACGATATTACCACGCTGGTACCAGGAATGGTGGGCCAGGGGTTTCCTGATCTTACTTTCCTTATTACTGGTGTTCTTCATTCTCCGGTATATAGTAAGGCGCATCAAACAGGGAGAGAAGCGTAAAACGGAGTACAACCGCCGTATTGCAGAACTGGAAGCAAAAGCATTGACAAACCAAATGAACCCTCACTTTATCTTTAATTCTCTTAACTCGGTACAGCACCTGATTATGGAGAAAGAAGAGAAGCAGGCGCTTAACTTCCTGGCAGATTTTGCTACGTTAATGCGGCAGATGCTGAACAATTCAAGGAAATCTTACATCTCACTGGAAGAAGAAATCGCTTTCCTGACCAGGTATATTGAGTTGGAAAAGATCCGTTTTTCAAATGTTTTCATCTATCATTTTACCCTGGAAAATGAATTAAAAGATTATACCATCTATATTCCGCCAATGATCATACAACCAATTGTAGAGAATGCAATCAAACACGGGCTTGCACCTAAAAATGGGGAAGGCAGGCTGGAAGTGAAGCTGGGTTTGAAGAATGATATGTTGTACTGTTCGGTGGATGATGATGGAATAGGTTGGGAGCGTGCTAATAACATGAAAAGCAGCAGGTTGATCAAGCATGAATCTACTGCTTTAAGCGTGATCCGCGAAAGGTTGCAGATTATAAAATCTTTTAATGGAAATATTGGAAAGTTGGAAATAATTGATAAATTTAAGTTCGGTTTCGGCAATAAGGAGGGTACTCTGGTTGAAATTCTGATTCCCATTGTTAAGATGTTATGAGTAATATAAAAGCTGCGATCGTAGATGATGAAGTTCGCAACATCCACATTTTGCGAAATATTCTTGAGAATTACTGTAAAGATGTTACAGTAGCAGGGGAAGCGCAGAACATACATGACGCGGCGGAAATGCTGAAGAATACCCAGATAGACGTACTGTTCCTGGATATTGAGATGCCGCCACATAATGGATTCCAGTTATTGGAGATGTTTCCTGTGTTGAACTTCGAAGTTATTTTCATTACTGCGTTTCAGGAATACGCGTTACAGGCAATTAAGTTTGCCGCATTAGACTACCTGCTCAAACCTATTAAGGTTAGTGAGGTGGAGGATGCATTAGAGAAAGTGAAAAAGAGCAAGAAGGGGAGACTCAATGAACTGGCATCTATCCTGAAAGACTATGTAAAGAATAATGACAATGCTTTCTCCAAGATAGTAATACCTGTAAACGACGGTTATAACGTAATTGATCTGAAAGATATCATTTACTGTGAAGCATTTGACAGTTATACCAAAATACAACTGATCAGCAATGTATCACATCTTATTTCCAAATCTCTGAAAGAATATGAAGAGATGTTGTCTGATAAAGGTTTTTACCGGGTACACAAATCGTTCCTCATCAATATCCACCACATCGTTAAGATCATAAAAGGATTGGGTACGGCAGTAGTAATGAGCGATCAGAAAAATATCCCGATCTCTTCCAGGAAAAAAGATGAATTCTTTGCACAGCTAAAAGGTGTGATCAACTTATAAAGAAGTAGTATCTAAATCTTCATCAGGTACCCAAATGAAAAGGGGCTGTATCATATGATACAACCCCTTTTCATTTATATATAGGATACGTTAGAATGTTTCACTGTTCGCGAGATCTATGTTATAGTAATACACTCCGTTCATTTCGGGATATACACCTTCCAGTTGTACTTTCTTCTGTTTAGCCAGCACACGTTTCAGATCATCTAATGAAGTAACGGATTCTCCGCCTGCTTTCAGGATGATGAAAGAACGTTTCATGTTGGTCTGCTTCTTCAGGATACCACTGCTGATATTATCTACGTATAAACCACCGCGGATACCCAGTTTGGCTGCATCGCTTTTATCCAGCGCTACCAGGTCTGCACCTAATGCGTCCAGTACGGTACTTTTCACTATCTCTGTATTACCATCCGCATTTTTCAATACAGTGTTGGTAGTATACTCCTTATTATCGCGCAGGTAGCTGATACTGATCTTATCACCTGGTTTGTAACGGGCGATCTGTTCTGTCATCTGTGGAATGGAAGTCGTAACTACACCATTAATACCGGTGATCACGTCACCTTTACGGATACCTGCTGCAGAAGCTGCTCCTGTTTCAGTAACGCCTGTTACCACCACACCATTAATATCTCTTCTGATACCTGCATCTGCCCATTTTTCTTCAGGGATAGAGGTAGGGTCCTGGTAAAGGATACCGAGGTAAGCTCTCTGTACGTTACCATACTTCATCAGGTCATTCACTACTTTCTTCACCAGGTTCACTGGTATAGCGTAGGAATAGCCGGCATAAGCCCCGGTAGGAGAAGCGATGGCAGAGTTGATACCTACCAGTTCTCCGGCAGTATTGATCAACGCACCACCACTGTTACCCTGGTTCACAGCAGCATCGGTTTGGATGAAAGACTCAATAGCGTTTCTTCTTACCTGTTTGTTGATACCGATAGTACGTGCCTTGGCACTCACGATACCTGCTGTAACGGTCGTTTCCAGGTTTAAAGGATAACCTACGGCCAATACCCATTGTCCGATTTCTACATCATCTGAATTACCATATAACAGATAAGGCAGGTTCTTCGCATCTATTTTTATCACGGCGAGGTCGGTATTAGGGTCCGTACCTACTACCTTCGCTTTGTAAGTTTTATAGTTGTTGAGCGTAACAGCTATTTCGTCTGCATCATCTACCACATGATTATTAGTAATGATATACCCGTCGTCGGAGATCAATACCCCTGAGCCGGAGGCCATTTGTCCGGGAACGTAATATTTACGTCCGCCGCCTTCACCCTGGAACTCTTCACCAAAGAAGTCGTCCCCGAAGAGGTCCTGTAGAACAGAACGTCTTCTCTGCAGGTTATTACTTACTTCCCTGGGGTTAATCTTTGTTTTGATGTGCACTACGCCAGGTGTGGCAATTTTAGCCGCCTGTGTGAAGTCGGTTGGCGGAGTGGCATTTTTTACTTCAGCTCCGGGCATGTAGCTCGCATAGTTAACGGGGATGTTGTTAGAACCGTTCTGGTAAGGACCAGCCAGCCTGGGTTGATATTTGTTATAAACAAATATGCTGGCAAGTGCAGTTGCCGCGCTGATTAGAACAGTTGCCGCGATTTGCCTGAATTTCATACTTTTTATTGTTTAAGTGATTTGTTAGAATGTATAAGGAATATATCAATTTACATGCCTCTGATACAAATTTAAGGGTACGGGAGAATCGTTTGATTGCCGTACCCTTTACTTTAACACATTTTTATATGAAAAGTTAATGCCATCTTAAGGTGCAGGCTGCCAGTATATCATGGCAGCTGTCAGAATAACGTGTAAAACAGACAAATTGGTATTACAGTCCTGTTAAGAACTGCATGGTGTCTATTCCATCCGCATAGTCAGACAGGCCGGGTTGCTGAGCAGTACCGAATGGCGTAAAGCCATGGCCTACTAAACATTGGAGGTCCTCATGGTCCTTCAGTTCCGCTGCCTGGGTAGCGAAATCTGTATAATAACTGTAATTCAGCACGCTGATAGGTGAGAAGAGGGAAGGCGCTTCATGGAGCAGAAGGCTTTCGTTGCTCATATACGGACTGCTGTTCAGCAGGAGTAATGCCAGGTTGTAATCATAGTTGTTCTTGAACTTGTGAAAGTCTGCCAGGTAATCGTATTTGCGGAATGCCTGTAGGAGGGCCTCAAAATTATAGCCTTCCGGAACGAATATTTTGGTGACGTTACGGCAGCCAAGTCCGAAGTACAGCATGGCATCATCTGCCAGGGCACTGAGTTCTTCAGCAGTTTCGGTACCATCCAGGATGGCAGCGGAAGTGCGGTTACGGCGGATGATGTTCGGATACTGGGCAAAATAGTAGTGGAAGTACCGGGCAGAGTTATTACTGCCGGTAGCAATATAGGCATCGCAGTTCTTCAGCATGTCCATCACCACGGTTTGCGCTGCAAATTCCGGGTACCAGCTGCTCATCTTGCTGAGGATATGCTGCATCAGTACTGCATCTTTGGACGATAACTTTATGTGAACCTGGTGCCCGCTAAGGAATCCACAGAGCCAGTCGTGAAAACATACCAGTGGAATATTGCCGGCAGCCACTATGCCCACTATACGGGGGTGTTGTTCCCCTGTTTTAATGGGGTAAGCAGCCAGCCAGGCGTTTAATCTGGCCTCGTCCAGGTAATAACGGCAAATATTTTGTATAGATAGATCGATGAACTCGGGGGTGAACCATCCGTTTGCCTGGGACGCTGTTACTTTAGCGGCCTCAAGACCGGGATCATTGCCTGCCAGGTACTGGCCCAAACGGACCAATGCTGTTACTTTTTCTTTACTACTCATGAAAATGTATAAATAATTAGCTTTTTAAATTCTATTTTTGCTCACAAAATTAATGGCTTACTACTTAAACAAAAAGTTTATAACATGGCAATTAAGATAACAGACGAATGTATTAACTGTGGAGCATGTGAACCCGAGTGCCCAAACAACGCTATTTATGAAGGTGGTGTAGAATGGGCAATGTCCGATGGGACCACGCTCAAAGGGACTTATGTGATGATGGATGGTACTACCATCGAAGCTGATAAACGTAATGCGCCTATCAGTGTAGACAGTTATTATATCGTTCCAAATAAGTGTACAGAGTGTCAGGGTTTCCATGAAGAACCACAATGTGCTGCTGTTTGCCCGGTAGATTGCTGTGTTCCTGACGAAATGTACCAGGAAACTGTGGATGAATTGCTGGCAAAGAAAGAAAAGTTGCACATTTAATACAGGAAGCAAAGGAATTGAAAGGGAGAAGTGGTTAGTCCGCTTCTCCCTTTTCTATAGCGAGCAAAAAAAGTGGACATACCCTATTTTTCTATTAACTTTAGCCGCTTATTATTAAAGAACATATGAAAAAGAACATCGCCCTTGTAGCTGGCGGGTACTCCGGAGAATATGTAATATCCGTAAAGAGTGCGGCCGTAATAGAGACACACCTTGATAGCAATATCTATAATGTATATAAAATAGTGATAACCAGGGATAGCTGGACTTACACTACTTCGGGCGGAGAGGCAATTGCGGTAGACAAGAACGATTTTTCTTTGACAATAGCGGGTAAGAAGGTAACATTTGATGCGGTATTCATTGGTATTCATGGTACTCCGGGAGAAGATGGGCGTTTACAGGGTTATTTTGAAATGCTGGGTATTCCGTTCACCAGCTGCGGTATGGTCACTTCTGCACTCACCTTTAATAAAGGCTTCTGTAATAAGGTAGTGGCATCGCTCAACATTGTAAACGTTTCAAAATCAGTACATATATTCAGAGATCAGCCTTATGATACCAAGGCTATCCTGCAGGAACTGAAGTTGCCTGTATTTGTAAAACCGGCGGAAGGCGGCAGCAGTATTGGTATGTCTAAAGTGAATACAGCGGATGAATTACCTGCCGCTATCGATAAAGCGTTTAAAGAAGATGTACAGATACTGATAGAAGAGTTTGTGAAGGGGAGGGAGATTACCTGCGGATTGTACCGTTCTGAAGGTACATTCACGGTATTACCTTTAACAGAGATCATCAGCAGTAAGGAATTCTTTGATTATGAGGCAAAATATACGCCTGGTATGTCTAAAGAAGTAACACCTGCCGAGGCGCCGGAAGAAGTGGCTGCACTGATCCGCAAAACGGCACAGGAACTGTATAACCGTTTAAACTGCCAGGGAATTGTGCGGATGGACTTCATCTGGGAGGAAGCGGGTAAACGTCTGTTCTTCCTGGAAGCGAATACAATGCCTGGTCAGTCAGAGAACAGTATTGTTCCTCAGATGGTTAGGGCGGCCGGTAAAACTTTACAGGAGTTTTACGGCACATTAATTGAAGACTGCCTGAAAAGGTTTTAAGTTTGACATCAACTCATATCCAATAAATGCCTGCTTTAGATCAATTAAAAGTTAAAACAAAGTCTGTGTTGAAATCAATAACAAAACGCTCCTTTGGCTTTAATCTCGCTGTAGCGGTGGGATCAATCCTCCTGTTGGGGCTGTTGTTCTTCCTGTCGCTGGGGATAATCACCAAACATGGAGATACGCTGACAGTGCCTGATGTATATAAGAAAAATGTACAGGAAGCTACTATGCTACTCGAAAAAGCAGGATTTAATGTGGATGTGAGGGATTCTATTTATGTAGACAGTCTTCCTGCACTGGCCGTTTGGGAACAGACCCCTGAAAAAGGGGCTACAGTAAAAGTTGGTCGTACTATTTACCTGACTATCAACAAAGTAGTTCCCCCGATGGTAGCCATGCCGGACCTGGAAGGGTTTACTTTCCGGAGTGCTGAAATGATGCTGCATGCGCTGAGGCTCAATGTAGGAGATACTATCTACAAACCGGATTTTGCTACTAATACGGTATTGCAGCAATTGCTGAACGGCAAACCGCTGAAGGCTGGTAAGATGATCCCGGAAGGAAGCAGCATCACCCTTGTACTGAGCAGTGGTACAGGTAATACAGAGAACCCTGCTCCGGACCTGATAGGGCTTTCTTTCCTGGAGGCCAAGGAAACATTGAGTGCAAGCAACCTTTCAATAGGAATTGTGTTAGTAGATCCGAACGTTACTGATACTGCGAATGCATATGTGGTGAAACAGGACCCTATGCGCAGGAACAACCTGAATGAATTGAACATGGTACGGGCAGGAGAGTCTATAGACCTCTGGCTGTCTGCAACCAAACCAGTAAAAGATGCCGGGGCAGCACCTCCTCCAAAGGATAGTACGCCGCAATAATTATTTACATCTAAAATTTTAAAGTGATGGAAAATATCACAGCTGAAGAACTGAAAAAACGTATTGATAGTGGTGAAGCACTGCATATTGTTGATGTGAGAGAACCACATGAACATGAAGAATTCAACATTGGTGGTACATTATTGCCATTGGGCGATATCCGTGCGATGCAGATAGATGAGATCGAAGACCTGAAAGGGGACGAGGTGATCGTTTACTGCCGCAGTGGTGGCCGTAGCAGCCAGGCTGCCATGATCCTGGAAACAATGGGCTTTAGCAATGTAAAGAACTTAGCCGGCGGCATGTTAGGCTGGCAGGAGAAGTTTGGAAAATAAGACTTTTGACTCCGTTAGAAACAGGGGATTTCTAACGGAGTTTTTATTTGGATAGATTGTCAGCTGTTATTGTTCATAAATACACTGCATCTGACTGTTTAGTTCTCTGATAGAGCTTTGGAACATGGGTTGAGGATTTGTTTTCAATTTAACTTCACCTAAATGTTCACGTCAGATAAGGTGTATTTATGAACAATAACAGCTGACACGAAGATTATGTAATGTAATTATAACAGTAATTATAACAGTAATTATAACGGTAATTATACGGAGGCATAAGGCATAGCGTTTCTTGTTAAATTCCTTCAAAGAAGGCACAACTGCCGCCTATCCATGTATGTGATTTGTCTTTTGTAACGCCTATCATCTTACTCTTGCTTAACCTGGCAAGGTTGTGTACCAGCAATGGCCGCGCAGCACCATCTTCCCATATGTACATCATTCTTATTTCACAATAGGCGGGGCCATCGGGTGTTTCTATAGCGGGCGCATATTGTACCTTACGCTGTAATATCCAGTTCTCCGGGTCTTTAATGTTGTCTATATCTTCCGGTGTGATATCTATTACTACCCCTTGTCCTGCAAAAGAGAAGAGAGGTTTCAATACATAGTTTCCGAGGTCTTCCGGGATTGATGGTAACATGTTTAAAAACCGGCTTTCAGGTACAAATTCATTGTGAATAAATGGCATCGTGTACTTGCTGATGCGATAGAACCAGTTGGGATGCGTGATCCATTCAACATCTAAGTCCTGGAAGAGATCTACGTGTTCTCCTAATGCAGGCTTTTGACGCAGCAGGTCATCGAAGATAACGCGGTTGTACATACGCTTTATCCTGGTTTTAACACCATCCTTCTGATAGAAAAGTTGTTTACCTTCCTGGACCAGATCTGTGATACATACGGGTGCAATCCCCAGTTTCTTCTCTGTATAATAAAAGTCTATTCTCGTTTTTTGTTCATGAGGTTTTACTTCCAGTAAGATGACCTCTTCTGGTTTGTAAGGACCTGTAATGACCCGCTGTAGCAGTTTCAGATAAGTATCGTCATTTAGTCCGTTAAAGTAGTTATTAACAGTATCGGGTATATTAAAATGTTCCCGGAACTGACGTGTCATGAGTTCCTGGAAAGTGTATAAGGAGGGGAATCCCTGTAGTTCTATCAGCTGAGGATTCAGTAGGTCTGCACCGTCTGCACCTTGTTCATTTACTCCCTGTTCATCTTTACATATGGCAAAGTCGATGACCATAAAATGAGGATGTGCCGTTTCATTGGGTACGTCCATACCAGTTGGTATAGCGTCTTTAGTCAGGGTTTTAAAATCCGGGCGTACAATGACATCTATAATCGCATCACAAGCTTGCAGCAGTTTTGCTGTTAACTGAGCAGGTATGAATACCGGTGTTTCTGCTACCTTGAAAGCAGGTGCTTCACCCGCTTCTTTAGCCATTCCGTTCAGGAAATCCTGGTATAACTGAGCAGTAAAATGTTTGTTATAAGATGCTCGCAGAGAAGAGATCATTGATTAAAGATTGCGTAGTCCAGAAAGGAGGGAATAAAAGAGGCACGGGTAAGCATGATCTTGTCGGGATCGGATAGCTGTTCCAGCATGCTGTAATATTTTTCTGCACCATAGTTGGTGATCACCTGGTTCTTTTTTTCCTGTTGCAGCAGGTACATTCGCATCCCCGCAGCATCAGCTTCGGGATGAAATTGTGTGCCGATACAATATTCATTAAAGCGGATGGCCATGGTAGCCCGTTCCAGAGGAACATGCGGCCTTTCCTTTTCGATGGCCAGCACCCGGGCGCCTGCATTTTCCAGTTTTTGCTGGTCCAGCTGGATCACCTGCCAGTTGCGGCTATCTACGATGTAATATGGTTCGGGCAATTCGCTGAAAATGGTTTCAACTTCACCTGCGCTGGTTTTGTGCACCGGGAAAACGCCAAAGGCAGGAGATCTGCGCCGGCATACATTTCCCAGTTCCAGGTAACGGCACATGAGTTGAAAGGAATGACAGATGAGTAATACCTGCTTTTTTTCAGCTGATTGAGTATTCCACTGCATGATATTGTTCATGAGTGAAAAGTAGTGGCGTTCCCAGTTGCTGCCCTCGCTGTCTAACGGGCTGCCGGGACCGCCGGTAGAGATGTAGATATCATAGGAGAGGTCAGGGAATTGTTCCTTCACCCTTACTTCAAATTCGTCAAAGGTAAGTTGCAGGTGATGTGTTTCAGCGTATTGTGTCAGGACTTCCCTGATACAACGCATGCCTTCATTCGGCACTTCTTCATACATATCTAATACTGCCACTTTCCAGTGCTGCTTGGTAGGTGTCATGCTGCAAAGTTAAGGATCAGCAATCTTTCAGGAAAACCGAAGTAATAAAATCTGTAACGGATATCAGGTCCTGCGTCTGGCCAAATACTGCCAGTTGCTGATCTGCACCCGTACCATTGTCCAGCATGTAGCGGGTGTAGTCGATATAATCCCGACTGCCCAGTTCATCCACAACATCGTCTACAAAGTCCAGCAACTCATAAATAAGTGCACGGGCATTGACTTCCATTTCCTTCCCGAAGTCTACCAGGTTACCGTCAATACCATAGCGGGAAGCGCGCCATTTATTTTCGTTTACGAGGGCACGGTTATAGATGATAAAGTTGAGATTCTGCATGCGCAGTTTGTAGATCTTTGCACAGAGCGCCTGGAACAGAGCAGCTATCGTACAGGTTTCCCGGATGGTGAGCGGAACATCGCAGATCCGGAATTCCACTGTATTGAAGTAGGGGTGTACCCGGAGGTCCCACCAGACTTTTTTAGCATTGTCTATACAGTTGGTTTTCACCAGCAGCTGTATATAGCGGTCGTATTCTTCAATACTGCTGAAGTAGTCCGGGATACCGGTACGTGGGAATTTATCGAATACCTTGGTACGGAACGATTTAAAGCCGGTATTCCTGCCTTCCCAGAAGGGAGAATTGGTACTGAGTGCAAATATATGGGGCAGGAAATAGCGAACGGAATTGGCGATATGCAGGGCTAGTTCCCTGTTTTCCATACCTACGTGTACGTGCAACCCAAAAATGAGGTTGGAACGTGCAGCGTCCTGCATTTCATTGACGATATCTGAATAGCGGGGATGATCTGTGATCAGCTGCATGGCCCATTTGGAGAATGGGTGTGTACCGGAGGCACCCACGCTGAAACCGAGGTCTCCTGCAATCTGTGCAATACTTTTACGCAGCAGGGATACATCAGCAAAGGCTTCGTCTATATTATTGCAAACCTGGGTACCAACTTCAACTACCGCCTGATGGAATTCGGCTTTTACCTTGTCTGGAAGTACTTTATGGGCCTGTTCGACAATCTTTTGTTCATGAGACCTCAGCTCGCGGCTGGTGGGGTCCATAACCATATATTCCTCTTCTATGCCGAGGGTGAAATTTTTGGACATGTGGTGCTATTGGTAAAACGATAGCGAGGGGCTGACTAAAAGGAAGTACCCTTTTTAGTCAGCCTCCCGTAAATTATGTCCAAAGGTAGTCTCTTTACTCTTTCTTTTTAGTCTTTTTGGCGGGGGCCTTTTTAGGTGTTTCCTCTTTAGGGGCTTTCTCTGCCTTAGTTGTTTTTGCGGTTTTAGGCTTCGCAGCTGCGGGGCTCACTGCTGTGGGTGCATCGGGTTTCTTTGCTGATACCTGTGTTGCACCGGGAGCAATAGCCGTTTGTTTGCCGTGAACAGCCTGTTGCAGGAAAGTACCCCAGGTAAGGTTATCTGTACCGGGAAGCTGTTTCTCTGCACGTTCAATAAGGTAACTGGCCATGGTCTCTATCACCCATTCAAAGTTTTTTGCACCAATGGTATGAGCATCTGCTTCGGGGGAAGGGTTCCAGAAGTCGATCACATAAGGAACACCGCCTTTCACTGCAATTTCTACTGCATTAAAATCGTATCCCAGATATTGATTCAGGAGGGCAACCTGTTGGGAGATAGTACTATATATGGATTTATCACCATTATCTTCCTGTAGATACCTTTGATTTTCAGGCTGATAAGGATCGTAAGGCATCACTCTTACATATTTACCACCGATGCAGTAACAGCGGTAATACGATTCGTAGGCAATTTCTTCCTGCAGCATCATCACCAGTTGTCCGGTGCGGGCATGTTGAGCAAAGAACTCCTCACGGTTATGTATTTTGTACACATTTTTCCAGCCACCACCATTGTAAGGTTTGAGGTAAGCGGGGAATCCGATGTATTCAAAGATGGCATCCCAGTCGAAGGGATATACCAGATTATGGAAGGATTTATCGGAAGTATTATCAGGTAAACTACGGCTGGGCAGCAGCGCTGTTTTAGGAACTTTAACGCCGGTCCTGCGTGCCAGTTCATTGTTCACGAACTTATCATCGGCACTCCACCAGAAAGGGTTGTTGATGACTGCTGTGCCATCCAGGGAGGCTTGTTTCAGCCAGGTACGGTAAAAGGGAACGTGCTGGGAAATGCGGTCCAGTATTACGGTATAATCTGCAGGGATACCTTGAATCACTTTATCTATTGATACAAATTCCGCAATTACTCCCTCTACCTCTTTTTCGTTGATCCGGTCTATGAGAGCCTGGGGAAAGCTGTTTTCCTGACCGGAAAGAAGTCCTATTTTTTTCATCCTGAGTTTGTTTTGCAAGTGGTTGAAGCTCAATATTCACGCCAAGACAATAAAAAACGGGCTGGTACTAAAATAAGTCCAGCCCGTCCAGATATAGATTGAATGTATTAGAAGCTGTAACGGACGCTTAGCTGGCCTCTCCAACGTGATAAGTAATCATTCACGGTGTAAGGTCTGAGGATTCCGTTGATGTTATTCATCTTTGTTTTGTCAAAGGTGAATGTTGGTGTGTTCGTTTGTGAACTCACAGAGAACAGGGACACTGACTGGTTTGGCAGGTAGTAAGACCAGCCCCAGTTATGATTCAGCAGGTTAGCTGCATTCAGGATATCAAAGCTAACTGTCAGTTTATGTGTTTTGTACATGTAGAAGTCCTGTGCGATTTTTACGTCGAAGTGACTTTCCCATGGCATTCTTGCGCCATTACGTTCAGTGTTTTTACCGGCATTGTCAGCCAGGTATTTGTTGTTTGCACTGAATGCTTTGAAGTCTGCTAACTGCTGATCAGGAGTTACTGTAACAGTAGCGCCGGTCCCGTCTTTGTAAGTAAGAGTAGAGAACTGACTTGCATCGGTAGGAGCGTACAATAAACCTGCAGCACCTGTTTTACCGGAAACGTCATCACCGTTAATGTTATTGTTATATACATAAGAATAACGCTGACCGGTGAAGCCTGAGTAAACTACCCCAATAGTAGTTGCCAGGTGGTTATGTGCGTATCTGAAGGTTTTGGAAGCAAAGCCCACGATGCGGTGTCCCGGATCGAAGTTCGCATGTGTAGCATCATTTACGTTGTTCAGGCCATTGGTGTTATATACAAAACGCCAGTTGGAATAAGCAGTAGAGCTGGTACCATCATTTACAGCATAAGATTCTCCGTAAGTGTAGGCCAGGCTACCTGTCCATCCTTTATACAGAGGTTTCTGGATCTGGAAGGTAAGGTTGTATGCATATCCTTTGCTGGTGTTATCCATGTAGATAACGTTGGTATAGGTAGGATCTGCGCGCTGGAAGTTGTACCAGGGACGTGTTTCATTACCGATTTTCGTTGTACCAACCTGGGGGCCTACGTTGAGGTCTCTGTAGTTGATGTTATTGATGGTTTTGGTAAATAATGCTTCGAAGCTACCAATTAAGCCCCACCATGGTAATTTCTGGTCGATAGCCAGGTTCGTACGGAATACCTGTGGGTATTTGAAGTTCTTAGAAGTAACGTCGATTTCAGTAGGAACGCCGGTTGGTGGAATGTAAGCACCTAAGTGAACGTCGTTCTTATTGTAATTGAAGTTTGGATTAGCAGGTAATGGGTTACCGCTGTACTTGATAAATGCTACGCCGGTGTTGGAATAAGAGTTAGAGATCCATACCAGAGGAACACGGCCGGTAAACAGGCCCACACCACCTCTCAGCTGTGTAGTACCATCCCCTTTCACGTCCCAGTTAAAACCTACTCTTGGCGCAAATAATAACCTTGTTTTAGGGATGTTGGTGTTATTGATATTATTGGTAGTAGCAATTGTAGATGCATTGAATGCTGCATTCGCATCAGGTTTGTTGAAGAATACAGGTAAGTCGATACGCAAACCGTAAGTCAACCTGAAATTTTCTTTCACATCCCATACATCCTGTCCGTATACGCTGAACTGGGCAGCATGAATTTTACCAGGAGCGGTATCATCGCCACCTTTGGTAGAATAGCTGATACCATAAGTAGCAGGAGGTGCATTATTCAGCAGGAATGCCGGTACGCTCTTGTAGCTATAGTTACCATAATAGTATTGGAGGAATACGTTGTTTGTATTAAAGAACTGGTTATCCGTACCAAAAGTGATGGTATGTTTGCTCTTGATAATAGTAAAGTTATCAACCAGCGTAAAGTTATCCTGTCCCAGTGAGTTTCTTGCAGAAGATGGATCAGCACCCAGGTTGTAAGTCAGCGAGTTTTCTGTCATGTTAACTGAAGGGAACAAAGAAGCTTCTCTTCTGTCGCGGATACGGTTATAAGTAAGGCGCAGTACGTTTGAAGTAGTGTTAGAGAAGTTACTGTTCAGTTCAATAACTGAAGAGTTGGTTTTGCTCAGCATATAATAACCATCGTTACCGAAGGTCATGGAAGTAGCTGAACGGGAGATCACGTAGTTGCTACCATCTACATAACTGTGACGGATAGTTAATTTATGTTTATCAGAGATGTTCCAGTCGATACGTCCGAATACAGAAGTAGCATACTGCTTCTTATTGATATCTGTATAGCTGCCCGGATCGTATCCAAGGCTTTTTACGTAGGTACGGATACTATCTAATCTTGCCAGGTTAAATTTAGAGCCTGAACCAGCTTCTGCCGGGTTAAATGCCAGCGGAGTAGATACATCGTTCCTTTCGGCATTAGCAAAGAAGAACAGTTTATTTTTAATGATGGCACCGCCTAAGCTGGCACCCCAGGTAGTATTTTTATAATCGTTGTATTTAACCTGGCTCTGTACGTTTTTACCAATGATACCTTCGTTCTGGTTAATGAAATAAGCGGAACCATGGAAATCGTTGGTACCACTTTTAGTAACGGCATTGATACCGCCACCGGTGAAACCACTCTGGGTAACATCGTATGGAGACAGTACGATCTGTACTTCCTGGATAGATTCCAGGGGAATAGCATTTGCACCGGTCTGACCACCGTTTGTACCAGTAGCTGATAAACCAAATACGTCATTCGCGTTGGCACCATCCACGGTAAACTGGTTAAATTTATTACTCTGGCCAGCAAAGGAGATACCCAACGGGCTACCATCGGTGTTGCTGTAGGTAGGAACAGCCTGTGGTGTTAAACGGGCAAAATCCTGAATGCTTCTGGTAACACTTGGTAACTCAACCAGTTGACGTTGAGAGATATTGGTAGCGGTACCATTCCTTTGAGAACTGATCACACCGTTACGGGTGCCCGTAATAGTTACTTCAGATAATGATTTGCTTTGGTCGCTCAGCTTACCGTTCTGGGTAAGAGGGCTACCAAGGCTGAGATAAAGATCTTTGTAGGTAGCGGTTTCATAACCTACATAAGTAACAGTAATGGTATAAGGTCCGCCAACGCGCATGTTTGGGATTGCATAACGTCCGCCTTCCTGAGTTGTGGTCCCGTAAACGGTTCCGGTAGGTACGTGTACCGCTTTAACGGTAGCACCTATAAGTCCTTGTCCCTTATCGTCTTTAATCACCCCTGTAACTCCACTTGTGGTTACCTGTGCAAAAGAGTAGCACACGCTCAACAGTACAATGAATGTGAGTAACAAATTTTTAAAGCCCATATTTGCAGTTTGATTTTATGCCGCAAAGTTGGTGAATAATCTTTAACAGATTTTAACTATAAATTAACAAATTGTTAAGCCATTGGTCTTTTTCCAGATAATGGTTCTTCTATTGGATACGATTACAATTTAACAGGTAATTTGTAGAGTTTGTTTAAGAAATACCGGAAGAAATTCTAAAAATTCGAATAGAATTCTTTCTAATACTTATCTCTTTGCTGCTGTAGTTGCCGATTTACACAACTTTTTGTACGAATCATCAAATATTTAAAAATCAATATGTGTTGAGCCAGGATACAGATGCCAGTTGAACCTGTTTTTAGCATAACTTTGCGTATTAACTTAACAGGAGATTTTTATGTTAGATACAATAGAATCAGCCATAGAAGACATCAGAAAGGGAAAGCTGGTAATAGTGGTGGATGATGAGGACCGTGAGAATGAAGGTGATTTTGTAACGGCAGCCAGGAATGTGACACCGGAAATCATCAATTTTATGAGCCGTTACGGCCGTGGACTGATATGTGCGCCCCTGGTGGAGGAGCGCTGTGAGGAACTGAAGCTGGAAATGATGGTACGCGATAATACCGCCCTGCACCAGACACCGTTTACGGTATCTGTAGATTTGCTTGGGCATGGTTGTACTACCGGTATTTCCGCTTCCGACCGTGCAAAAACAATACAGGCACTAATCGATCCGAATACCCGCCCCGAAGAATTGGGCAAACCCGGGCACATCTTCCCCCTTAAGGCCAAAAGAGGTGGCGTTATCCGTCGCGCAGGCCATACGGAAGCTACCATAGACCTGGCCAGGCTGGCAGGATTTGAGCCGGCAGGTGTACTGGTAGAGATCATGAATGAAGATGGTACTATGGCACGTTTACCCCAGTTACGTGAAATAGCCATTCAGTTTGATCTGAAACTCATTTCTATTAAAGACCTGATAGAATACCGCTTAGAGAATGAAACACTGATAGAAGAACAGGTAAGTGTACACATGCCTACAGAATATGGTGATTTTAAACTCATTGCGTTCAAACAACTGAATTCCGGAGAGATACATATGGCGCTCAAGAAAGGCGACTGGGAAAAGGGAGAGCCTGTGCTGGTCCGTATCCACTCTTCCTGTGTAACAGGCGATATCCTTCATTCCCTACGCTGTGATTGCGGTGAGCAGTTACACAAAGCCATGGAAATGGTAGAGCGCGAGGGTAGGGGATTGATCCTTTACATGAACCAGGAAGGCCGTGGCATTGGCCTGCTGAATAAACTGAAAGCATATAAGTTACAGGAAGAAGGACGAGATACTGTTCAGGCTAACCTGGAACTGGGTTTTCAGATGGATGAGCGCGATTATGGCGTGGGGGCACAAATCCTCCGTCATCTGAACATCACTAAAATGAGGTTGATTACCAATAATCCACGCAAGCGTGCTGGATTAAAAGGATACGGACTGGAAGTGGTGGAAAATGTAGCTATTGAAGTAGTTCCTAACCCTCATAACGAGTTCTATCTGAAAACGAAAAGAGATAAGCTGGGTCATGAGATCCTGAAAGGATAAAATGTTTTTTAAAATGAGAAAAGGTTGTATCAAAAGTATGATACAACCTTTTTTCATTTGGGTACCTGATGAAACTTATCTCCATTTAGACGTATCTCAGACCCTTTATTTATTTTTGATACATTCTCCTTTTTAATATTGTATCATGAATAGCAAAACACTACTTTCTCTTTAAACTTTTCCGGACTTCTATGGCCCAATTCAAATCTAATCCCTGGACTGGAAGATGGGAAATTGGCACTCCTGGATCTAAATAGTAATCCTGATTTTTGCTATATTTTTGGAGCCTGAAAGTAATTATAAAAAGTTATGAAAACATTTTCATCGGACAAAGACATAATTATTGACCAATATGTATTGTCATCATTTTCTATGGTGCCGGGGAAAGTCTATTATATAAAATTCCCTCATTCAGATATCCTTACTTTCCTTTATGAACAAAGCAAAGCTACGCATCAGACATTTATGCTCACATCACAGGATGTTGCAGGCAACTGGTTTGAAAAACGCAGGCGCGTTAGCAAAGTATTAAGTAAACGGGGTGATGCTGATTATTTTATTAATTATTTTAGTTTTCTACCTGCTATCACGCCATGGCTGGTAAATAGATACGATTATACCGCTAAGAAATTATTCAATTTTGAGTATCTCTATCGACAATATGATTTATTTGTTTTAGTCTTAGGTGGACATGATGAAGAGGGGAAACAAAAAATATTTAATTATCTGCGTAATCGGAACTTTCCGGAAAAGATTATTATAATATTTGATTATGAAAATAAACCTTTAACCAACAAATATGCATTCGCTGAATGGAATGAAAACCATTTCGATGTTCTATTGCCTAAACGTATACCACGATATCCTAATTCTTTATCTGCAGAAGATATCAGACCATGGTAACCTTCAGTGCCTATAATGATTTTTAAGTAAAAAATAGTTAGCTACATTCCCAGTAAGATTGCTACAAAACCTCCTTATTACTTAGGCGTTGGTTTCTTTTGTAATGTATCTTTTCTCTGTTGTAGCTCCTGTTTCTCCAGTTCTTCCTGTTTAATAGCATCCGCCCTGCGGATAGAATCAATTCTCCGTTTGCGCTCTCTTTCATGAAATAATTCCGAGAAACGGTTGTACTCACGTACATAGGAGATACCAATACCTGCCTTATTACGGTTTACCAGGTTATATACGTCGTAGTCCGTTTTACTGAATGCATTAACACGTACGCGTCCTTCGGGCGTCAAAAGATATTCGGCGCGGAAGTCACCGGCAAAACGGTTGGCACTGGTGGAAGTAGCTGCTTTACCCCAGTCGTAATCACCACCCACGTACAGACGTATCCTGTTATTATAGAGGTTGCTGGTTACCCCGGCGCTTACCTGGTTGCGGTCCATAGATGAGTTGTCCTGGTTGCTTACGTTGTAAGCGCGGTAGTTAACGTTGATACCAATACCACTGTTCTTTAGCAAGGCCCCCGTGATGTTATTCAGGATGGCCTGCGCCTGTGCGCTCAATGCCTGTCCCACACTGTTCTTACCGGTAATGGCTACGTTGGCGGCTCCGGCAGAGTTAGGATCGTCCGGCAGGAACTGATTGAACAACAGCAGACCGGCCATCTGTTGTAATGCTTTATTCTGATCGAGATTTACCTCATGTAATTTAGCGGCCACACCACTTTCATATGCAAGAGAACCTACTTCAGGAAGGTTAATCTCGTAAGTAATATCCGGTTTCATCAGCTCGCCCCGCAGGTTGATGAGAATATCCACTCTTTCTGTACGGGTAGCCAGTTTATCACTGGAAGTAGAGGCGGTACCCACCAGGTTATATAAACTTACTTTAGGTAAAGAGTATTTGGCATGGATATCTACTTTGGCTTCGCTGGGATTACCATTCCAGGTGATGGAGCTGTTCTTGTCTATATCAAATTTCCAGCTGGTGAGGCGTTGTAAAGTAAAGTTATAGGAACCGTTGCTGATCTCGTAGTTACCAAACATACTGAAATCACCTTCTGTGTTTACCTGTATCTGGAGATTCCCGGTACCATTAGCCGAGATCATATCTCCAGAAGCCGCATCCATGATCACATCTATCTGTGCATCCGGTGTAGCAGAGATATCCAGTTTTACATTCAGTTTTACATTGTCCTTATGCTTTTTCTTTTCTTCCTTCATCTCTGTACCGTAAGACTTGAACGTGATATATTCCGATCTTCCTATGTCTTTACTATCAGAGAGCGGCAGGTAGAAATGTGTACCCCTGATTGGTTTGGCCGTGATCTTCAGCTGTAAATCATTCAGTGGTCCGGTAAAGTATACCTTACCATCTGCTATTACATCTCCATAAAACAGATCACTGTCCGCTGCTTCTGTATTCAGGAATACAAAGTTGCGGGCCGTTACTTCGAAGTCGAAGTTGAGGTTATCAAAGTGATCGTGAGAGATGTATCCGCTGGCACTTGCCTTCGTGTTATTTTTATCTATAATAGTGAAGTTCCCGAACTCGATCAGGTTGTCATCTATGTTTATATTTAATTTAGGGATGGTATAATGAGTACCCAGGTACAGGACTTTTACACCTACACTATCTATTTTCAGGCTGCCTTTTACCGAAGGCCGCGAGGTAGTTCCGCTGATATCCAGTTTGCCGGTAGCCAATCCTTTCAGGTCTGTTACATATCCATTTACGAAACGGTCCAGCAATGCAATGGAAGCCCCATTCAGGTCTACAGTGGCAAGGAGGTTATTATTAGTACTGGATACGCCTACTTTTCCGCTGGCTACGAAGCTCTTACCGGTATTTTCAGATGCTACGGAGAAGGTTGCTTCTTCTGTTTCCTGGCGGTAGCCGCCTTTGAAAGTAACAAGACCAAGAGAATCATTGTCCAGGCGCAGTTCGCTGGTAGTGATATCTGCATCAACGCCCAGGTTATGCATAGGGTCGGATACGCTGATGGAACCATCCGCTAATCCTTCTATACGCATGGTGGTCAGCTGGGCGGGGATCACATCTGCCAGATTCAGGTTCTTAAGGGTGATATTGAACCGGGATTCATCCGGATTGTATTCATTGGTTTCTACGGTTACACTTTGCTCATTGCGGGTAACGCGCAGATTATGCACCGTGAGGAAGTGTTTACTCCAGTAGATTTCATTGCCCGGCGTTACATTCCATTGCCTTTCATTGACAGTGAACGCGCTGTTGAGGAAATTCACTTTCACGCCATCCTGTACCGTTACCACCCGGGCGTAGAAACCATCCAGGGAAGAGGTATCTTCTGCCTGTAAATCTACTTTAATATAAGAGGTATCCTTACTGGAACTGGCCAGTATCAATGGGTTTTGAAGCCATTGCTGGGTCCCTGAAGATACTTTACCAATGCTGGTACTGATATCTATCTTATTAAAATTCCCTGTACTTTTCAGTTGCAGGTCTTCAAACTTATATTTATCGTAAGCTGCTTCCGGAACAGAAATATTAAGGGCGAGATTACCTTTGATCGTATTTAATGATCCATCAATTTTAGACTGATCAAAACCTGAGATCTTATCTGTGAATCCACGGATCAGTTTATCTACCTGTCCTAACTGAAATGCAAAGGAGAAGTCCTGTTTGATATCTCCGACAGGAGCAGTGGTAAAATAGCTGGGGTAGTATTTATTCAGCAACAGGCGGAAAGCATCCGGCAGCTGCATGAAACTGTAATTACCTTTCACATATCCGCCGATTTCACTACCCTGTATAGACAGTACTTTTACTCCGTTATCCAGGTGGGTCACCAAACTGAGAGAGTCAAATTCGAGACGGTGATTATTCCTGTGCAGGGACACATCGTATACCCTGGCAGAACCGTTGAAGTTATCGATGTTACTCCCGGCGAAGTTCAGATCCAGTTTAGCCTGTAAATTGAGAGAGTCGTTGACGATATGCAGGGCTTTCAGGTCACTGCGGCGGATATCGGAGTTGAATTTAAATACGGGCACCGGTTCATTAAAGTCGATGGTACCTGCAAAATCCATATCCAGGTTAGGATCGTTGGCCGTAAGTGAACCGTTAAAGAATTTACGGTTGAGTTCACCTTTGGTTTTGATATTACTGTAAGAGTACCCATAGAGGGATATCTGTTGTACATCTGCATCTACAGACGCATTTAATGTTTTGAAGTTGAAGCCGGCCCCGTTTACTTTAGCGCTGAGGGAAACCGTGGTCAGCTGGGGAACATCCAGCAGGTCGCCCAGGTTAAAGTTGCTGGTAGTAAGGCTACCGGAGTATACGGGTACATCTCCGCTGGTTTTAAAGTTCAGATCCGAGTTCACGTTACCCAGGTTGGTCTGGAATTTACCATAGGCCACGAAGTCATTTACGAACCCGGTGAAGCTACCGGCAAAGCCAATATGGGTGAGGTGGTCTATACGTACGGGGGCTACATTCCGTAAAGCGGGGATGAAGCTTTGTACATCGGCCCCGGTGGTTACCAGCTCGTCTGTGTGGAAGTCGATGAAGGTTTCATTGATATCCGGCAGGCCGCGCATTTCGAGAGTGCCTTTCAGGCGGGTATTCGGCCCGGCCTGTAGGTCTATATTACTGGCTTTGAGATTGCTGACAGGGCCTCTTGCATCCCCGCTTAAAGAGATCTCTTTTTTCCAGGAAGCAAGTGGCGGTGCAAAATAAGCGATATCGTCCGAGGACAGTTTACTGTTTACAAAATGGGCCCGCATGTATACCAGGTCTATATAGTCGCTCATATCGCTGATATCGGCATACTGCATGGTATAGTAGTTACGCAGGTGACTGCGGGGCGTTACCAGGTCCATATCAGAGAATTCCATTTCTACCGGCGACATTTTAAACCGGGCGGTGAGTTTTTTCAACTCAAAGCCGCAGCGTTCTTTTGTTCTTAAGGTAAGGTCCCCGATAATGCTGTCTTTTATGAGGCTGGTGTTGGCCAGTTGCAGATTAATCTCATTGAAGCGGATATGATCCGGCGCAAAATAACCGGCTTCGATGGCAGTAGTATCCTGTAAGTTATCTACGCCAAAGGTCCCGTCTTTTATGGACAGGTCTTTTACGATCAGTTTCCAGTTATTGCTGTTCCAGCGCAGGGCAGGAATAGCGGCGGTATCCGTGAGCGGCGCAGCAGCCGTTTTAGGCAGGCGGTGACGCAGGGGAGAGGAGGCATAACTGGAAATGATAAACGATGGTTGCTCCAGGGACATTTCCTGGATATCAATGTTATGCTGTTTCAGATCGAGGTTCTTGGCATCCAGGTAAATACGTTTGGCAGCAATGCGCATATCCTCTCCCACCCAGGCATCTACCTGGTTGATGTGGAGATTCCGCAGGTCGGCCTGCCGGAGATCTATAGAAATGCCACCTTCTTTCTTAGGTGTTTTGCTGGTATCGGGTGGACTGCTAAAGGCATCCTCAATGAATGCATAATTCCAGACAGAGTCGTTCCTGCGGCGTAAGAGATTGATCTGGGCATCTTCGAGTCCTATGAATTTGATGACCGGTTTCTCCTGGAAAAAGAACCAGTCGGTAATACGTACCTGCAGTACACCCGCATACAGGAGCGTATCTTTATGCTGATCTTCTATGAGCGTGCCTTCGAGCCGCAGGCTATTAAAGAGCCGTATGTTAACATGATCGATCTGTACTTTTGTCTTTAACTGAGCTGATAAACGGGAAGTGACCTGTTGCACCAGGTAGTTCTGTACAACCGGTATATTCACCAGGATACCCAGTAGAATAGCGATTCCCAATATAGACAGCAGGACAATAGATGTTATTTTACGTACCTTTTTCAGCGCAACAAATGTTTTAATCCGGGCAAAAATAGTTGAATTAGTCCATAGTCCATAGCAGGTTATCTATGATAATAAGCCTAACGCCACTAATCTGCCGGCTATTGTGCGGTATTATTTTTTAACAATTTATGTAGGATGTTCAGCTGGTGTGAGGTATGATGGGCAGAAACGACTATCCTGTTGATTGGTGGACTATCCGGGGAAGGGTATCTGAATGAAGAAATAATAATATCATGTTCCAGCAGTTGTGTTTCTATGCCGGCCGACTGCTGTAATATGAACATAGGGAGCAGGAACGGATTATGGACATCAGGGATATCTGCTGTAATGATCTTAAAATAAGCGATCTGTTTGTGTAATAATGCTCTTTGCGTATCGTGCAGGGAAAGGCTTTGCAGGAAAGCGTATGCATTGGCGGGCATCAGCGGTGTACCTGCAGTGAACAGGGGGAGCTTTTTAATAGCTGCAATATGGGCACCTCTGCCGGCTACCACGCTACCCTGAACGCTGTAGGCTTTGGCCAGGGAAGCAGCCAGCAGGTAATCCTGATGCGGAGGCAGTGTATGCATGATCCCATTACCCGCAGGCCCCAGAATGCCTATACCGTGCGAATCATCAATCAATACCAACACCTTTCTTTTCAGCTGTGTTAACCAGCTGAAATCATTGATGGTACTGGTGAGTGGATTCACCCCGTCCGCTACTATTACAAACTTATCATCTGCATGACTGTTTATCAATGCTATCGTTTGTGTAGCCCAGTCGTGCCAGTTACTATCCGGTATTTCCGGTTTACCCAGCCACAGGGCCGGATGTGCTGATGGTGCATACAATAACGTTCCCTGTGTAGCAGCGTATTGCACTGCCGCCTGAGATGCCATATAACCGGAAGAGAAGGTGGCTGCTGCCTGCTGGTGAAGGGCGGTTGCCAATGCATGTTCCAGCTCGTCATACAGGGACAGCTGCACATTGGCTATGCGGGAGGAGATGAATATTGTACCATATCGGTCAATACCGGCTTTCAGTGCTTCTTTGAAAAGGGGATGGGCATGCAGCCCAAGATAGGAGAAGCCTGAAAAGAACAGGTGTTCTTTCCCGTTGATACCAACGGTGTTGCCTGGAGTGACATCGGTACGTAAGGTCTGCACTATTCCGCTTTTGTTTTGATGATGAAGTAATATTCGCCGGATTTTACTTTCATATCAAAATGAGTTTCATCCAGGTTGGTGACGGTTACCAGGTTTTCTGCATCGCGTAATCCATTGGGAGCGGTGATGGAGATGACAGCGCCATTGCTCAGCAGCTGATATTTTCCGGTGTCTGGTTTGTTATCAATGGTAGCAATGAACACATTATTATCCAGGAACTGATAATATACGTTGCTGTAATAGCCACGCTTCAGGTCTATGGCCTGGGTAATTTGGGTGTTATCGTAGGGAGATCCCGGCGGCACTATAAAATCGTATACGCGCCACTTCTTATGGACCAGTAAGCTGTTGGTATGGCTGCTGTTGCAGGCTGTGAGGAATAAAGCCAGTAGTAAGTATCTCATTTATTTTCCGAACTTTTCTCTGTTAAAATCCTGCGAATGTCCTTTGGGAATAGACAGGCTTTGCCAGTTATCTTTCTTAATCATTTTACCAATGTATACTATTTGTCCAACGTGATAAGGCACATGGCTTAACTGCCTGTTGATAGCATCTATAACGAAATGGGGTTCATTGCGGATATAGATGGTTTTTTCCAGATCAGCGGGTTGTAATGCAGAGAGTGCATTTATCATACAGGTCCATCCCTTTTCCCATAGCTCCAGGATGTTTTCTTTAGAGGCTTCCGCTTCTTCAAATTCAGTATCCCTGTCGCGCCAGGGTTTTTCCCCGTCGGAAGTGAGGAAGTCTGTCCATCGGGAGAGCATGTTACCACTCAGGTGCTTGATGATAAGATAAATACTGTTAGGCTCACCATCAGGCTGCCAGTGCAGTTGCTCGCCTGTTAACTGTTCCATCGTTTTATCTCCCAGCATTTTATAGTAACTGAGTCTTGTGATGGCGCTATCCAAATAGATCTGTTCTATCATGGTTTAATAATTTTAGTATCCAGCCGCGCTGTCATCGCCTCTTTTATCACCTACGGCTTCCAGTTGACCTTTTTGATTCACTTTGATCACTTCTGTGCGGCCAATATATCCTTCGGTTGTTATTTTATACCCCATATTTTTCAGTTGCTGAGAGAGTGTATCCGGGAAATCGGGTTCTACAACTACTTCATCGGGCAGCCATTGATGATGGAATTTAGGAGCATTCACTACCTGGTCTGTCGGCAGATTAAATTCCAGTACGTTCAACAACGTTTGAAAAACAGAGGTGATGATGGTAGACCCGCCAGGGGTACCCGCTACCAGGTAAGGCTGGCTGTTTTTTAATACAATGGTAGGCGTCATGGAACTCAGCATCCGTTTACCTGGAGCAATAGCATTTGCTTCTGCGCCTACTAATCCGTACATATTGGGTACGCCGGGTTTAGCGCTGAAGTCGTCCATTTCATTATTAAGGAAAAAGCCGGCGCCACCTACTACCACTTTACTACCGTAGCCGCCGTTTAAGGTAGTGGTAACGGATACGGCGTTACCGTCTGTATCCATCACAGAAAGATGGGTGGTCTCTGTACTTTCAGTAATAACGCCTGCTTTGGTTTGTTGACTGGAACCTGCTTTTTGCGGATCGTAATCTTTCATCCGTTCTGCGAGGTAAGCTTTTGAGGTGAGTTGTTTCACCGGCACTTTTACAAAGTCGGGATCGCCAAGGAATTCTGCCCTGTCTGCATAAGCGCGGCGTTCAGCTTCAATCATCAGGTGTATGGCTTGTAGTGAATGAAAGCCCCATGCAGCCAGCGGGTATTTTTCCACCATTCCCATCAACTGTTGTAAAGCCACGCCACCACTGGAAGGAAGGGGCATGGTCACCACTTCGTATCCTTTATAATTAAATACTACGGGAGTTCGTTCTTTTGCTTTATATGCTTTGAGGTCTGCTGTAGTGATAAGGCCATGGCCACGTTGCATTTCTGCTACGATCAGTTTAGCCGTTTCTCCTTCATAGAATCCTGCACGTCCTTTATCGCGTATTCTTTTCAGGGTATTGGCGAGGTCTTTCTGAATGAGTGTATCGCCTTCTTTCCATGTTCTTATGAAAACGTTTGGTTTTGTATTTAGCTGTTTAAATTGCCGTAGATGTGAATTGAGACTCCTTGCTTCCGCAGCAGTGATCACAAAGCCTTTTTCTGCCAGTGTGATAGCAGGTGCTATCAGTGTAGCGATGGGCAGGCGTGCATATGGCAATGATGCGTAGATGCCTGCAACGGTACCAGGTACGCCGGTTGCCAGGTGTCCGTCCTGGCTCAGTTTTGTATCAGCGTTGCCGCTTTTATCGAGGTACATATCCCGGGAAGCCTTTGCCGGAGCTGCTTCCCGATAGTCTATGGCAATGTTTTTCCCGTTTTTAAGATGGCCTACCAGGAATCCACCACCGCCCAGGTTACCTGCAGCGGGGTATACAACAGCCAGCGCTAACTGGGTAGCAATGGCCGCATCCACAGCATTGCCGTGCTGTTGTAACATTTGCAGACCTGCCTCGCTGGCCAGCGGATGAGCGGATACCACTGCGCCATGCGTTACAGTAACATTTTTCTCAACCGTATAGTGATACGCGTTTTGTTGAGCATAACCTGCGGTAGTAAGTAAAACCAGAATTATTATACGCATAGTATATATTGTAAAATCTGTAATTAGTAAGTAACCATTAGAAAAGGCGTCACCACATCTCAATCAATTATATAACCCAAATCTAACACTTTATGTTACGCCCATTTAACCATTTGCTGTTTTTTGTTTTATTATTTATTGTTATCGTGCCGTCCATTACTGGTACTGTCAGTGATGGAAAGTCTGCGCTATTGTTCAATAAAGGTGGTTAGGCCAATGGACAAGGAAAGTTCATCGTGGAAGTATACCGGCATTTATATGGTGCTTATCAGTTATATAGGGTCGTACAATAACGAAAATCTGTGACGGTCACCGCCGGACAAACAATTATCACAGGCACCGGCATATTCCCATCGCTGATATCGACCGCATTGAAATATTGCGGGATGACAATATGCTTCTGATGACATTGCAGGAGTGATCAATATTATTCTTAAAAGCAAGCATGAACCGTTTAAACATAAACGTTACCTCAGTTTGATTGCATCATCTTCGCTATATGTATTTATCGATCAACTACATCTGCCAATCTACGCTGTCATAATATTCATACCGGGGCACGCCCAAACCATAGAAAATATAATGGTGGGTATTCTTGCCAAACGGCCACCAGACAATAAAAAACTTATTATTTATGGTAGTGTCTCAGTTTAATCTTCGCGCCAGATGTTGTTAAGATAAATACACCTTATCTGACGTGAATATCAGGTAAAGCTAAATTGAAAAACAAATCCTGAACCATATTCTAAAGCTACATCAGGGAACTAAACAGTCAGATGCAGTGTATTATCTTAACAACATCTGCCACGTCATAATATTCAAGCTGAAACACTATCTTATTTATCCGGATTTGACTAAATCAAGGGAATCCGTATCTTTAATTATTGTTTAGTTAATCCTCAAAATAATGGTTAAGAAAAGAGAAATTAATGTACAGGATAATATCATATCCGTCATCACTCACAACAATGAAGACTACATTTCACTTACCGATATGGTAAGAGCAAAAGAAGGCAATTTCTTTATTGAACATTGGTTAAGAAACAGGAATACTGTTGAATTCCTGGGCATTTGGGAAAGTATCAATAATCCCGGTTTTAATTCCGTCGAATTCGACGGAATTAAAAATATGGCAGGACTTAACTCTTTCAAAATCAGCGTAAAGGAGTTTGCTAAAAAGACTAATGCCATCGGTTTAATTGCCCGTGCGGGCAGATATGGTGGTACTTATGCCCATAGGGATATTGCATTTGAATTCGGTACCTGGATCAGTCCGGCCTTTAAACTTTATTTAATAAAGGAGTTTCAGCGACTGAAAGAGGTGGAAGGTAATGTGAATAACCTGGAATGGAATTTCAGAAGAAGTTTAGCTGCTACAAATTACAGGATTCAAACAGATGCTATTAAAGAAAAGCTGATCCCCTGGGGAGATACACCTCAGAAAAGTGATGTATACATATATGTGGAAGAAGCAGAATTAGTGAACCTCGCATTATTTGGTATTACATCAAAGCAATGGAAGGAAATGTATCCGAAAGAAGCTGCTCAGTATAAAAATATCAGGGATTTGATTGATACAAACAAGCTAATAGTTCTGTCAAATCTTGAGAGTTTAAACGCCATGCTCATACGGAGAGGTACTGATAAAATGGAACGTTTTGAAATTTTAAGAGAAGCCGCCACCAGTCAATTGACTTCTTTAAATAAAATGGTCAAAGACCCAGGTGCTATTGAAAGTCCCAATAAAAAAAAGCTGCCTGAAAATAATTAGTCATCATGAGGTTTGTACCAAAGTATGGTATAACCACTTTTCTTTCGGATACCTGATGGAGACTTATCGCCATTTAGACGATTCTCAGGCCCTTTATTTATTGTTGCTACAACCTCATTATTAAAACCAACAAACGTGTTACTTGTGTTAGTGATATTTTATATATGTTTGTGAGGGGGGAACTTTTTACGCAGCCGGGATGCGTTTTACCTTAATATAACCTATGAATGCAGCTGTAAAATGCATGTGCAGTTTAATGCTGTTTGTCGTAACAACCAGCTGTAACAACCAGAATATTAATGAATTTACCCTGCGGCAAATTATGCGGGAAGAAGATGGTACCGTATGCAAAAGAGTATATACCATTCCTGGTGTGCCAGGACAGGAACTTGTAGAAGTTTATTTCAGAGACGGGAGATTAAAAGAACAGTATTATCGTAAAAATGGGAAGCTGAATGGCTGCCGGATGATTTATTATGCAAATGGTCAGTTGTCTGAAACAGGTAACTGGCGGGATGATCAGCGGACAGGCCTGTTTATGTATTACCGTATCGATGGTGTACTGGATTGTACGCAGAATTTTAGTTTGCTGGGGGATAGTATGAAGGAATAGTATAGATGACTAAAATATCTATCTTAGTAGCATAAATTGCTGGAATGCTTATGCGCAAAGTATCGTTGTTGGCCGTATGGATGATCTTTATGTTATCTGGTTTTGCCCAATCCCTGCAAACACCTGAACAATTCCTCGGTTATCCTTTAGGTAGTCAGTTTACGCCTCACTATAAAGTACTGGAATATTTCAAAGCAGTAGCCGCTGTTACGCCTAATATGAAGCTGGAGCAATATGGAACTACCTATGAAGGTCGTCCGCTGATGCTGGCAACAATTACCTCTCCGGAGAACTTCGGCAAACTGGAACAGATCAGACAACATAACCTGGAACTGGCTGGAGGAAACGGGAAAACGACCCATGGAGATCCTGTCATCGTATGGCTTAGTTACAACGTACACGGAAATGAGGCCGTATCCTCAGAAGCCGCAATGCTTACCCTTTATAAGCTGGCGCAGAAAGATCAGCAATGGCTGAAAAATACGGTGGTCATTATAGATCCCTGTCTCAATCCGGATGGGAGAGAACGTTACGTGAACTTCTACAACCAGGTACATACGCAAATCATTGATCCGGAATTATACGGAAGAGAACATCATGAACCGTGGCCTGGCGGACGTGCCAATCACTATTACTTTGACCTCAACCGCGACTGGGCCTGGCAAACACAGACAGAATCCCGTCAAAGGATATTACAATACAACCGCTGGATGCCACAGGTGCATGTGGATTTCCATGAACAATCCATCAACGCTCCTTATTACTTTGCCCCGGCCGCAGAACCTTTACATGAGGTGATCAAGCCATGGCAAAGGGATATGCAGATCCTTATCGGTAAAAACAATGCTAAATATTTCGATAACGAAGGCTGGCTATACTTCACAAAAGAAGTATTTGATATGTTCTACCCCAGCTACGGAGATACCTATCCTACTTACAACGGGGCTATCGGTATGACCTATGAGCAAGGTGGTGGCGGACACGCCGGTATCGCTGCACTGAAAGAAGACGGAGATACATTGACGTTATCCCAGCGTATCTCTCATCATCTTACTACCGGTTTATCTACTATTGAAATATCTTCTCAGCAAGCCAATGAATTATTGTCTGATTTCACTCACTACTTTTATAATGCGCTACATACTCCTGACGGGCCTTTCAATGCTTATGTAATAAAGGCCGCAGGGAATACCGAAAAACTGGCCAGTTTGGCTACGCTGTTAAGCAATAACAATATCCGTTTCGGCTATGGTGCTACTGTAAATAAAGCGACCGGCTTCAATTATTTTAATGGTAAAACAGAAGGGTTTACAATAGAGAAGGAAGACCTGGTGATCAGCGCAGCACAGCCCCGCTCTAACCTGTTACGTGTATTATTCGAACCGGATTCACATCTGAACGATTCCGTTACATACGATATCACCGCCTGGGCTTTACCATATGCCTATGGCCTGCCCGGTTATGCATTAAAGCAATCACTGGAGCCGGCAACAGACAGCTTCCCTGCCACTAATAATACTTACCTGGCAGCGGCTAAACCATATGCTTACCTGGCCCGCTGGAACAGTATCAAAGATGTGAAATTCCTGGCAGCCCTGCTGCAAAAGAAGATCATGGTGCGGTATGCCGAAGAGCCATTTACAGCAGGAGGGAAGGCCTTCCCTGCGGGAACGCTTATCATTACAAGATCCGGTAACGGACCCCATTTTGATGAAGACGTAACCGCATTGGCGAACAGGTTTAAAACAGGACTGGATATAGTAGGTACCGGTTTTGTAGAAAAAGGAATGGACTTTGGCTCTGATAAAGTACATTATATTAAACCGGTACGTGTAGCCGTTGTAATGGGAGATGGGATTTCTTCCCTGGCGGCCGGTGAAGTATGGCATTTCTTTGAGCAACAGATCGGCTATCCCATTAAGGTGATCGATCAGCAAAATCTTGATGAAGTAAACTGGAAAAAAATTGACGTCCTGATCTTACCGGATGGGAACTATAAATACTTTGGTGAAAAAGAAGCGGCGGTCCGGTTAAAAGACTGGATCTCCACGGGAGGAAAGGTAATCGCTATGCAGGATGCGCTGGGCCAGATAGCTACGCTGGACTGGGGCATTAAACTGAAAAAGCATGATGAAGATATCCTGGAGAAGAAAGATGACTATGCCTTGCTGAAACCCTACGCCAACAGGGAAAGAGAAAGTGTAAAACAGATGATCCCCGGAGCTATCTATAAAGTACAACTGGATAATACACATCCCCTGGCCTTCGGTTTTCCGGATACATATTATACCCTTAAACAGGATAGTAAAATATATGAATTCCTGGAAGATGGTGGCTGGAATGTAGGTATACTGAAAAAAGATAATTATCTCAGCGGATTTGTGGGTACTGAAACACGTAAGAAGCTGAAAGATGGCTTACTCTTCGGTGTAAAGGAAATCGGAGAAGGTAAAATAGTGATGATAGCGGATGACGTATTGTTCCGCAGCTTCTGGGAGAACGGTAAGCTGTTGTTCGGTAATGCTGTTTTTATGGTGTACTAAAATCTTTTGATATTACATCCGATCGTTGCTGTGGTATTTACCTTCAGCGGCTTATTGGCCAGCATATCATTGATCGCGTTATTGAGGTGATGAGTCTTTACGGCATCTGCATTGCCGGGATTATCGTCTATTGCACCTTTGTATACCAGTTTAGCATTCTGGTTAAAAAGATAACATTCAGGCGTATGCGTAGCTTCGAAAGCATCCGCCAGCTCTCCCTTATTATCAGCTACATAATACCAGGTATATTGCTGCTCTGCTGCATATGCTTTCATCGCGTCAAACTGTTCCCTGCCACTGTTGGCATTCACCAGCACCACGCCAATATCATTAGTCAGCGCATAACGGCAGATTTCCTGTGTTCTGGCCTTATTCCGCTCTATATAAGGGCAGGTATTACCAGAAAACATTACCAGTATCCCATTACTTTTTTTGGCCTGATTAAGCGTGATATCCCTGCCTGAAACATCATGAAGAAGCAGGTCGGCTTTAGGAAGAGGAGCGCCTATTTCAAGCGGCAAATCACTGGCATAAATAAGCCATGAACAAATGAACAGGTGACAGCAAGTTTTTAACATATATTCAAGATATAGGTACAAAAGGGCCACAATACTAAATACCGCTTAAAGATACAATTTTTTTATAATTTATTATGGGCCGGAGTCTCCCGGAGGATCCTTATACTCGCATTCAGCTCAAAACCAACGAGTAAGATAAAAGAGTAGAAGTAAACGGATAACATCAGGATGATGATAGTGCCTATGGAGCCGTAAATCTTGTTATAGTTGCCGAAGTTATTGACGAAATAGGAGAACAGGATGGTGACCAGGATCATCAGCATGGTAGCAAAAGTAGCCCCTGCTGTAACGAATTTCCATCGTTTGGTAGTAGCGGGTACAAAGCGGTAGATCACAGACAGGGTAGAAAAGAAGAGCAATCCTATCAGGATCCAGCGGGTTGCATCTGCCAGGGAAAGGACCCTTTTGTTGGTGATGCCCAGGGTCTCGAAAATGAACTTTAGTACGGCACCCTGTGCAATGATCAGGATAACCGTCAGCAGTAACAGGAATACGAGAATAACGGTGATCCTCAGCGCTGTTAAACGTTTCTGCCACCACTTCCTTCTCCTGAAACCGGGTGATTTTTTATTAAAGGCACGCATCAGGCCCATTACGGCATTGGAAGAAGCGAAGAATCCCATCAGGAACGCGATGGATAACAGCCCGTTACGATGTGTATACAGGAAGTCATGGATCATATCGCGTACAATGATATAAGTATTGTAGTTGGGTGTTACGTCTTCTGCCAGTTCGTAAAGAGTAGGTTCTACGTTCTTCATGGGAATGTAGGGAACCAGTGTAAACAGGAAGATAAAGAAGGGGGGAATAGCCAGCAGGAAGTTGAATGAGATAGCTGCTGCCCTTTCCCCCAGGCTTTTATTGCGGGTTTCTTTCAGGAAAAACTTTACTACATCATAAAATGGCAGCCCTTCAAAGCCGGGCAACACAAGTGTTTTACTTCTGTTAACCACACTGCGGACTGGTTTTGAATTGAGTACAAGTCTTTCGGGTTTGAACATGATTTTATATTCCTCTTGCGTTTAACGCGGCCTGGTATGCTCTGGCGTTCTTCATGTGCTCTGCATAGGTAGCAGCAAAGGCATGATAACCGGAGAAATCCCATTTGGCGCAGAAATAGAGGTAGTCTGTTTCCGGAGTATTCAATACGGCTTCCAGCGTTTTGATAGAAGGCGTACAGATAGGTCCCGGAGGCAAACCCTCGTTACGATAGGTGTTGTAAGGAGAGTCGAACAGCAGGTGAACTTCCCGGATCCTCCTCAGACCAAAATCCTGCAAAGCAAATTTCACGGTAGGGTCTGCCTGCAGGCGCATTCCTTTACGGAAGCGGTTCAGGTATACGCTGGAGATGAGAGGTTTCTCATCGTTCTTATTACTTTCTTCTTCTACTATGGAGGCCAGGATAGTTACCTGGTTGATCGTGAGGCCCAGGTGTTTTGCAGACTCTTTGCGGGCTGCTGTCCAGAATCCTTCCCTGCCTTCTTCTATCTTCTTAAAAGCGTTTTCTGCAGACGTGTTCCAGTAAAACTCATAACTGTTCGGAAGAACGGCACACATGACGGTATTGGTATCCACATTGAACTGGCGCAGGTATACCTGGTCATTGATTAAGGCCAGCAGGGTAGCCGAATCGGCTTCCAGGCTAGCGCATATCTTATGGATAAAGTCTTTTTTGGTACGCAGTTTTGTGATGGTAAGAATAACCGGTGTTTGTTTGCCCGAACGCAGCAGTTTCACTATCTCGAAGTTACTCATACCCCGGGTAATTTTGTATTTACCGGCTTTTACGTGCTCAGGATAATTGAGTTCGTGTGCTACCCAGTCGAAACTGCTGCGGCTGCGGATGATCTCCTGCTCTTCTAATCCTTCCAGCACAGCCGAATAAGTACTGCCGGTGCGTACGTAAAAGAACTTGTTGTCTCCGAATGCTTTTGTATTAGGGCCAAACGTACGGTAGCCTACATATACTAAAACGCCTGCAGCAAGGCAGCATAACGCCACCAGCAAACGTTTTACCCAGGGGGATTTTTGTTTCTTCTGTTTAGACTTACTCTTTTTTGCCATAGAGGGTAGGGTAGTATTCAATAAAAAACCTCGCTTTTTAAGGGCGAGGTCCTACATTATTTTTATCAAACCGGTTATTTACGGTTTTTTAGGCGCAGGTGTCATGGGTGTAGAAGGCTGAATAGGAGCGCTACCAGCAGCTTGTTCCATGATAGTTTTAGGTTGTTTTGCCGTTGTTCCCTTGGAAATGAAGAAACTGGAAGTGAGACAAAGCACTGCGATAAGGGCAGCCAGTACCCATGTACCTTTTTCGAGTACATCTGTGGTCTGACGAACACCCATTACCTGGTTACCGAAACCACCGAAAGAACCGGATAATCCACCACCTTTAGGATTCTGCACCAATACGAAAAAGCCCAACAGCACGCAGGCCAGGATGATTAATATACCGAAAATGAATAACATAATATATGTGTTAATTATTGTCTGTTAGTAACTGTAATTCCTTAATCTTTTGCGCAAAATAAGCGCTTTTGTTGGGATTAAGCAAACTTAATTTTTGATATATGTGGATGGCCGTTTTGTACTGCTTTTGCTTTGCCCATATTTCCGCCAGTGTTTCAGAAACAACGTCGTCAGTAAGGGTGATAGACTCCATGGCCATCTTTTCTACCGCCTCGGAAACTTCAGGATCAAAATCTTCATAACTGCGTTTTAATTCCTTGTGATATTGCTCTTTGGTTGCCTTTTCGGAGAAGGTATGTTTGATATCTTTCAGCCAGGAAGTGAAACTCTTCATTTCAGAAGCGCCTTTTTCATTGATCACTTCGGCCTGTTCCGGCTCTTTCAGGCGTTTATAGGCGAAGTAGTCGTCGGTGTATAAAGGCTGGTAAGTAAGGGTATTTTCCGCAGGCCCCATTTCCAGCGGGAAGATTTTGATTTCATCATCCTCTATTCCGGTGTTTACAGTGGTATCGGCCATTGGCTTAATTACTGTAATAGGAGAAGGGGGTATTTCTGCTTCCGGCGCTTTATAAACCGTTTCCGGTGTTTCGTACAGTATTTCAGGCTCCGGCGCCACGTAAGCAGGCTCCGGTACTGTATTCGCAGGTTCCGGTGCTGTATAAAACGTTTCTGGTATTACATTCACAGGTTCCGGCGTTGTATTCACGGACGCTGGTACTGTATTTACAGGTTCCGGTGCTACATAAGCAGCAGCTGGTTCTTCATTTACAGGGCCGGATACTGGTTCATCCACTACTATTTCCTTATCTGAGATAGTAATGAACTCCTCTTTCTCCGGCGTTAAATCCGGATAAGAAACGAGGGATTCGTCCAGTAAAGGAACATATGCAGCAGGTTGTTCCGGTTCTGCAGGTTTTACCGGTTCAGGAACAAAAGGTACCTCAGGAGTTACAACAGCCTTCGCTTCATCACTGGTAATGAACCGGTAGAAGTAGTGCATGTTGGTACTGTACAACTGCGCTGTTTTAACGGCCGGGGCCAGCAGATTGCGTTGTACGGTATATTGTTTTTTGGCAAGAAGCAGGCGTGCAGTAGTAAAATACGGATACGACGTTACCAGCCGCTCTAAAGCTGCCTCATCCACCTGCTTGATATCAGGCTCCTGGAAGATATGCTGAATGATCCTGTTCGCGGTCATATGCTGCTAAAGTATGAAAAAAATTCAAATATGTATGAAGTACTTACTACCAGTTAGCATAAGCTTTATTAAAGATATCGTCCACTATTCCCGGAATGATCGTATTTTCCAGTAATCCATTCTCTACTGCGCTGGGCAGCTGGGTGGCCGGGAACTCTGCCGGGCGGGTAAAAGACTGGGTAAAACCCTTCTTATCACCGATCCTTTTAATAAAAGTGATGCTTACAGTTACATTCAGACGGGTAGTAGAGGCTTTATCCACATTGGTAACGGCGGCGTTACTGAAGGAATAGCCTGTAATAGACCCTTTGAACTCATAATCAGCATTATCCTCATTGGTTTGGGTAAGCCTGGTCTGCGACTGTATCTTGGTTCGCAGTTTTTCGGTCAGGTTCTGGCTTAACGTGGGATTGTTGATAGGAGCCCTGTTCTCAATAAACCGGACATTCACTGTTTTAGCCCCTGGTTCTATACTGGCACCGGAAGCTGAGTATTTTACGGAGCATCCGCCCAATACCAGCAGCATATTTATCGCGATAATTAGCCTGATCATTTTCATTATTCGTTGATATTGTATTCTTTCAGTTTCCGGTACAACGTTCTTTCAGAAATACCTAAATCCAACGCGGCATCTTTCCTTTTTCCTTTATGTTTCTTCAGGGCTTTTACGATGAGTTCTTTTTCCTTATCGGCAATAGACAGTGTTTCTTCCACTTCTTCGTGGTGATCTATCTTATTATTATCCTGTAAGATAAAAGGCTGAGGAGAAGATAAAGCGGTGGTACTATTGCTGCTCACTACTTCCTGTTGCGGATGGAAGTTATGCATCACATGATTGTCCTGAAAATTGTTATTATGTACGATATTAGGATTCTGCAGGATATCAAAGAACATCTTCTTCAATTCCGTTACATCCTTTTTCATATCAAAAAACAGCTTGTAGAGAATGTCCCTTTCGCTGGCAAAGTCGCTGTTACCGTTGGCGGATGGTCCGGCCAGCATAGGCAGGCGGGATGTTTCCTGTATTTCCGGTAAAAAGCGTCTTAATTCTTTGGCATTCACCAGTTTATCCACTGCCAGTACGGAGATCTGTTCTGCCATGTTCTTCAGTTCGCGTACGTTACCTCTCCAGGGATAATTCACAAGGATATCCTTTGCTTCATCGTCCAGCTGTATGGAGGGTGATTTATAACGTTCGGAGAAGTCTACGCAGAATTTGCGGAACAGCAGGTAAATATCCTCTTTCCTGTCGCGCAGGGAAGGGACCCTGATGGGCACTGTATTTAAACGGTAGTAGAGGTCTTCCCGGAACTTGCCCTGCTGCGTATGGTCCAGCAGATCGCGGTTGGTAGCGGTAATTACCCTTACATCTGTTTTCTGTACTTTGGAAGATCCTACCCTTATATATTCTCCTGTTTCCAGTACGCGTAATAAACGGGCCTGGGTACCGAGGGGCATTTCCCCGATCTCGTCCAGGAAGATAGTACCACCACTTACAGTTTCAAAGTAACCTTTGCGGCTGTCTACGGCACCTGTGAAGGAGCCTTTTTCATGACCAAATAATTCAGAATCGATGGTGCCTTCCGGAATAGCGCCGCAGTTAACGGCAATAAATGGGTTATGTTTCCGGGCACTCAGGGAGTGTATGATATTGGAAAATACTTCTTTACCAACGCCGCTTTCTCCCACGATCAATACGGTAAGATCCGTATTGGCCACCTGTATCGCTACCTGCAGCGCATAGTTCAATGCGGGGGAGTTTCCTATAATGCCAAATCTGTTTTTAATGGACTGTATATTATCCATATCCTTATTTTATCCTTTTGCCTTCCCCGAAGGAACAACAAAAGGAGCAGTGATCCAATAATTTATCTCTTTATGCTTTGCCTGTCGATATTCCCAATAAGGTGCCGGCAGTACAATCCTCTACCTTTACCCATACATATTCGCCTTTTTTATGATCTTCTTTAGGGAAAATCACCACCTTATTATGATCTGTTCTTCCAAATAAATGATCTTCAGATCTTTTGGATGTTCCTTCTATCAGTACTTTGAAGGTTTTGCCTACATCTTTCTGCATGCTCAGCAAAGAATGTCCGCGGTGCATTTCCACTATTTCAGCCAGCCGCCTTTTCTTCACATCTTCAGGAATATCATCCTGGTAACGGCGGGCGGCCAGGGTGCCGGGCCGTTCGGAGTAGAAGAACATATAGGCCAGGTCGTATTTGACATAGTCCAGCATGCTGAGTGTCTCCTGGTGATCTTCTTCCGTTTCTGTACAGAAACCGGTGATCACATCGGTAGACAGGGCACAGTCGGGGATTATTTCACGTATCCTTTCAACCTTTTTTATGTACCATTCCCGTGTATAGGTACGGTTCATGAGCTGGAGGATACGGGTACTTCCGCTTTGCACCGGCAGGTGGATGTAATTGCAGATATTCTCGTACTTAGCTATAACGAACAATACATCGTCTGTAATATCTTTAGGATGAGAGGTGCTAAACCGGACCCGCAGGAGAGGGCTTATCTGCGCTACTTTTTCCAGCAGGTTGGCGAAGGTAACGGTGATATCTTCACTTACCCAGTAATAGGAGTCCACATTCTGGCCCAGCAGCGTTACTTCGCGGTAGCCCCTGTTGAACATGTCCGTAGCTTCTTTGATAATGGAGTCCATATCCCTGCTGCGTTCACGGCCACGGGTAAAGGGAACTACGCAGAAGGAACACATGTTGTTACAACCCCTCATAATGGAAACGAAGGCGGTTACACCGTTTGTATCCAGTCTTACCGGGCTGATATCTCCATATGTTTCCTCACGGCTGAGTAACACATTTACGGTTTTCTGACCGGTTTCGGCTTCTTCTATAAGAGCAGGCAGGGTACGGTAAGCATCCGGACCAACCACCATATCAACCAGTTTTTCTTCTTCTATCAGCTTGGATTTCAGGCGTTCTGCCATACATCCCAGCACACCTACCAGTACTTCCGGATTACGTTGTTTCAGTTTACGGAATTCGGTAAGGCGTTTACGTACAGTTACTTCTGCTTTTTCCCTGATAGAACAGGTATTCAGCAGAATGAGATTGGCATCTTCCAGGTTGCGGGTAGGCCCGAAACCATCCTCTTTAAGTATGGACGCAACAATTTCGCTATCGTTGAAGTTCATCTGGCAACCATAGCTTTCAATATAGAATTTCCTGGTATAGGTCTGTGTTTCAGTAGCCTCTGGCCCGTAAGCTTCTCCCTGACGGGTTTCATCATGCACTTTGGTAACCTGATCAAGCATTATTTGCAACTAATTTTAGGAAAGCAAAACTAAGCAATAAAATCCGAAAATGACAGAATGGCATGGGTTAGTAAGGATAAACCTGATCAAAGCTGCGGGGGTTTTCAGTTGCAGCTTTTGCATGATGTTTTTACGGTGTGTTTCTATGGTATAAATACTGAGGTGGAGCTCGTCTGCTATTTGCTGATTGGTGTATTGTTTACTGATCAGTTGTATAATTTCTATTTCCCGTTTGGTAAGGTTAAAAGGCTTGAGGAAAGCGGTATCAGGGTTAGCGGCCTTTCCCGGATAGCTGGTCCCGCCTGCATGTATGAGGCGGATGGTCTGGATCAGCTCTTCTTTGTTACAGTTTTTAACCAGGTACCCGTTGGCGCCGTTATTACGGGCCTGGGAGATGAGGTGTGGTTCATTGTAAGAAGAAAGGATGATAATACGGATAGAGGGATAGAGCTGCCGGATATGCCTGGTAGCTTCCAGTCCGTTGATGAAAGGCATATTGATGTCCAGCAACACGATGTCCGGCTGTTCAACAGTAAGGAGGTCCAGGAGTTCCTTGCCATTAGCCACAGCATGTGTGATCCGTAAGTTGTCTTCCTCTTGCAGAAGAGAACAGATACCATCGAGGAAAAGGGTATGATCGTCTGCGATAATAATTTTAACGGGGGATGACATTTGAGGGGATATTTATAATGAAAGTGGTGCCTGACCGGCCTGTATCTACAGTAATCTTTCCTCTCAGCAGGTTTACGCGGGAGTAAACGCTGTGTAATCCTATACCCCTGGTATGATGGCTGTTTTCCGGAAGGCCAATCCCATCGTCTTCCACCAGGATCTCTAGGTAGGTGGGGAAATATAAGAGCTGGACCGTAGCAGCGGTGGCATAGGAATGCCGGATGATATTACTGGTAAGTTCCATCACGATACGGTACATGATGAGTTCCTGCCGGGGATCAAAGCAGGGTATGTACGTATTACAGCAGCAATGGAAGATGATGCCGTTCTCATTTTCAATGTTGTTAAAGTGTTCCCGGAGTATTTGTGTGAGCGGGGTGGTGCCGAACATAGGTGGCATCAGGTTGTGTGTGGCCCGGCGAACATTGTTACTGGTTTCATCCACCAGTTGCAGGAGGCGGCGGGCCTTGCGCTTATCCAGTTCGGAGGTGTAGTGCAGGCTTTGAAGATTGATCTTAATTGCCGCCAGGCTGCTGCCTATTTCATCATGGATATCATCCGCAATCCTTTTCCTTTCCGCTTCCTGGATATCCAGTTCCTGGTGTTGCAAACGCAGGTAAGCTTTTTTGTAAAAGTTAGCACGATTGATTAAAACAATAAGCCATGCGACTAAGGGTATTACGGTAGCTACCGAATACGTCGAGGGAATGTAGTGCGATAACAGACAAAAGCTCATAGTACAGAGAATGAAGGGGTAAAATCACGCCGAATATGAGAGAAGTAAAGATATTGTCCCGATAATATATGCAAGTCTACTAAAAAAAAGGATTGCTGCCTTCTTTTGCCAGAATAGATTTAAAAGATTTATTTACAGGGGATTAGAAAGGAGAAATATATTTATAGTTGTCTTGTAGGACACTGGATTATATGTAAATGAATAAGCTAAATTGATATTTATTATCAATTACAGTTTATATTATATTAGTGATATTTGGAAACGTCTGACTAAAATTCGTACAATTCCCAGAATGCATTCAATGCCTGCTGCTGATGAGGGGCAATCTTTTCATTGGGGGTAGTACTTTTTCTTATTTCACCAGGTACAGTTTTCCAGGTCAGGGTATCTTTTTCTCCGTTTTCCCGCTTAATTGTAAACAGATATTCATTCTCGTTTAATTTGTCAACAATCACTTTAGAATCGTCCCTTGTAAAAAATGAGATTGGATAGGATTTGATCATGGTATTTTTCAATATCTGCAAGATTAAGTATTTAAATAGAAAAAAGCAAGACGGGCAACGGAATTTACTCACTCTTCTAATTGCGGGTGGGAACGGCTTTCTCAGGAATATAAGAAAAAAATTGAGTAATCATATTAATATATGGGTCAAAGTATATATGCATGGAAAACACTGCCATTCAGGATTTTATGTCCGCCGGCCTTTCAGGATAGGCTGGTATCCTGCAACAGGCACAGTTGGAGGAGTGGTTATCAGTCTCCGCTTATAACCGTTCCCTGTATGAAGATCCGGGACCGTATTTTACCGGGATGGAGGCATAACTGGTTTAAGAAAAATCCGGAGCAGATAAGGCATTGATATTCGTACAATGTAAATTCAATATCTTTAAGATCAATTATACCTATCTATGGAACAGTTCAGACTCCGGCAGGAAGGGCTAAAAGAATTCAAAAGGAAAAACCTGTGGAAATTTATTATAATAGTGGTACTGACCCTCGTTATCGGCGTTTTATCGATTGTACTTAAAGTTGAATACAAAAGTATAGAGATAAATATGAGCATGATACCTGTTACAATTCCTGTATTAATCGCAGTAATTGGTTGGGCAATCTACAGAGGGGTGAGCCAGCAGAAAGCGCTGTTTAACAGTTATGTACTTACTTTTTCGGATAAGCTGATTACGAGGGAACAGGCAAATACATCTACACTGTCTCTTCATTATTTCGAAATTAATGAAATCATAAAAGATAAGAACGGTCATTTCTGGATCAAAGCAAATGATATCATTATAGTACCGGCAAAGATTGAACGATATGAAGAAGTAGAGGCCTTATTAAATAAAATAGTACCCGTTACAACAAAGACATCTTTTAAATATAAGTACCGTATTGTAATCTCTATAATAACAATTGTATTGATGCTTTGTTTTTATGGTACGGATGATAAAATCATTGCAGGCATCTGTGGGCCAATACTCTCAGGTATATTTATATGGAATCTTAACCAGCGTTGGAAATTAAGAAGAAGCCTGGATAAAAGCGCCCAACGTCATTTCTTCATTTATGTAATCGTCCTGATTATCACAATAGCGATGACGGTGATGAAACTAATGGGTTTTAATTAAGCCAGTGATAGTTTCTTTGCCAGCCAGCTATCCTTAACTGGTACCAGCCAGTTCTGATCAAGGTCCTGCTTTGTTAATACCGTATTATTCAGGTAAATAGTGTTTTCATCTATAAAGCCTTTTTCAAGAGCATATGGGAGTTGTGCCATTGGCAACAGCTGTAATTTGTCTTTTACGAGGAATGCCAGTAACAGCCGGTCGAAGAAGTTCACCTTATACTGGTTTTCCATGCTTTTGATAATTCTTACGGAACTATCTGTGCTGCAACCACTTACCATAGTAGCAGATTCATCCGCCATCAACACGATCACCTGGTTAAAAAGCAGTTGTCCCCAACCTTTTACCGGCGCCCCATGGGCCTGCCATTGAACCGTGAACTGGTGAAGCTGTTCGTTGATTTCGAGTACTTCCTGTTCGTTGAAAGGACGGTTACTCTGGTATATCCACACCCTGGAGGCAGGGTGAAAGTCTGCTGGCAGTAATTGATGTAAATCCTGTATCATGGTACAAAATTACCGAATTTTTAGTTAGCTACTCCCAGGTTACCTGTATCCAGAAATTCTTCTTCCGATGTTATCTTATATAAGGTGAGATCAATAATCATTTTAACCCAGATAACAGAACAGAAGACAGCCTTTACTGAATAAGGCTCTACATAGGCTAATGCCAGTTTATAAGGGAAGATAATATCTGTAGAAGAGAAAGAGGTAAATACCAGTGCCAGTAAAATCAGTATGGTATTCAGATTGCTTTGCTGCTCCTGATTGAAATACCAGATAGCAATACCTGCCATGGCAAGGATATAAGTAGGGGATTCTCCTTTGTGATTAAAGATCACTACCCATATCAGGATAGAAGACAGGATAAATAGACGGAAGGCCGGTTGTGCCCAGTTGTTGTAACGGACTAAAGGTATACAGAGTAACAGGGCACCTATCAGCACAAAAATCTGTTTATTCATCTCAAAGCCAAACCAGGTATGCCACCAGCCATATAAGGATACCCCCACAGAAGCGCTATGGTCCTGGCCCAGTAATGTACCCCAGCTTTTATAGAGGAATAATAGCTGTGTGGGCGATACAACGATTAATGGCATCAGTCCCAATACTATTAACCAAACGAAGGCCGTTATCGCAGCCTTCCAGCGGGAAGGGTACATCAGGCATATCAGCAATCCTACGATACCGAATATCTTGATATAGAAAGTAAGCACTATCATCAGGGTGGCCATCCAGGGATTATCTTTTTCCATGAAGTGCCAGCCCAGGACCAGCAAACCGGTGATGAGCACATTGGTTTGAGAACTGGTAAGGGAGATCATGGTTTCTATGGCGATAAACAGCAGCAAGAGGTTCAGACGTTTCCTTTCTAAAGGCAGGGTACGTACTGCCAGTATTAGTACGGTGATATTTAACAGGTTAAAGAAGATGAGTCCCGGCAGATCGGGCATCCAGGCAAATGCAGACATCCAGAGCGCAAAGGAAGGGCTGTATTTGTACAGATCGTAATTTTCAGCAGGGAATAGCTGGTAGAGGTCCTGATAATGAATCAGATGGAAAAAGGAATGTTTGAAAATGACGTAGTTATTATAGCGAGTGTATTGGCCAGCGCCTTGCGACGTACTCCAGGAAACGACTCCTATTACTGCTGCCAGTAATATGAAGAAGAGGAAAATGTAGCGGGTACGGAATGACAGTTTTTGCGCAAAATTCTCGCGTAGTGATAAGCTAGTCATAGGTCAGTAACATTATTTTACTACAATGATAGAAAAATCAATATGTATTTTCACATAATTTTTAAGATTTTAGTGTTAAGTATTGTTAAAGCGAGCTGGTGTTTGTCACCAGCCCGCTTTTTTTAATTACTCATTCTTCTTAGTACGATCCCTGTCAGGTACGACAGGCTGCCGGCACAATACACATCAATCAGCATTGTACCCGAAGGGGTCGGTACGATGCCTTCCAGGGTACGGATGCCGAACTGGTTAGGGACGTTGGGAGCCGTGGTGCAGGAGAGGGAATCCCTTTTGTCTGTCCCGGTCCCGTCGGTGACGCTCAGGCAGATGATCTTGTCTATGACTGTAGTGTCTTTACTGCTGGTGAATTCCAGGTTATATACATTGCCGGGGAGTAGTCCGCTGAGTTGCAGTTGTGCCCGGGTCAGCGAGGTGCTGGACAGGTACCAGTTATCGGACATGACCCGCTGGGGGTATATACCGCTGTTGGCCCCGCCGGCACTGGCCCCGGTAAAGATCTTTGTGACAGTAGCAGTGATGCCGCTGGGAGCGCCCAGGTTGTCTGTAAGTAATATAGACTGGTTAAGTGCGGGCCCGGCAGCAGGTGCTGCGAAGTTATTCCAGCTGGCAGGAGGGGCTATTACAGTGTTCAGGGAGAGGTCGATCTGTACGGTTTGTTCTACCGTACCGCTGGCGATGGGCTGGTATATCCATACCGGATCGCTGGGAGTGGTACCGGGATTGGTAGCCGTAACGCGGTAGGCATTCTGGTTGCCATTGATGCGGGGGTAGGTTTTGCTGACAGCAGTAAGGCTATCGAAGATAGTCCAGTAAATCCCGTCTGTACTTGTTTCTATAGTATAGGACATGTAAGGGGGATCCGTGAAATAAGCGCTGATCAGGTTCCAGAGGACGTTGAATATCACGGCATGACCCGCATCATTGGGATGGATGTTATCTGCGTTGTAAATAGGATTGATATCTGCCGGTTTCATGCTGTTAGGGTCTCTGAGGGCTTCCATCACATCTGCATAAAACTCTACCGGTATGATATCTTTGATCAGGGCCGCAGCCGCCAACAGGTTATTCTGCTGGGCAACGGTATAGCCGGTGCGGGGCTGGGGAGAGATCACAAAAGCAGGGATGCCTCTTTGCCTGGCAAGAGAGTACATGGTGAAGATGTTATCCCTGAACTGGGCAGGAGTAAGACCATTACCAATGTCGCTGGTGGGGAATGCAATAATGATAGCAGTAGGATTGGCCGCCAATGCCATGGAAATGTTCCTGTTTTCGCGGACGTTGGGGTCTGCCCCGTTAGGCAGGCCGTTCCTGGTATCCTGCAGGGAAAGAGCATTATTACAAAGCACACCGGTGCTAAGTTGAGCGGATAATTTACCCGCAACAGAGTTGGCATAAACAGATGCACCGCTGCCTGCGAAAGTAGAGGAGCCTATGGCAACGAATTTAGGCGCTGTGCTGAGGTCTGCCGCTACGTTTGCCCATTTCAGTTTAAAGCCGTTGCCGGTAATCCATGCGGAAATCGCCAGTTTGGAAGCCGCAGGCGGCACTCTCATTTTTGTTGCTGCAGAAATTGGGGGTGTGACGTTTACCTGTACATTAAAGAACCGGAAGAGATGCGTACCGCTTGTAGCTGTACCATCTAATGGAGTTAGCAAGGTGATGGTCCTATTTTCAATAGTGTCAATCTTTGCAGGAAATACATCATTCAGCGAAATCCCTTTTACGCTATCAAAGTTTGTTTCTTCTGTAGTAACCGTAAGCCTGTCTTCAGATACGGAGAAGTTCAATGAGATGAGTTCTCCATAATACAGTTGAATGATATTGGCCTCCTGTTGAGAAATGGGCAGGTCCAGTTCCAGGGAGTCTGAGAGATGGCCGTACCTGGTAGTGCTTTGAACAGGATCACCGCCATAGACCTGTACTTCTCCCCATACGGATGTGATGGCGCTCACGTCTTTGGGGGCATTGGGTGCGCCGTAACCGATGGGTGAAAGAGGGTAATGCGGGGTAATGTCTTTGAATGCAAAACTACCTGTAGTCCTTACAGGCAGGGCGAGGGGATAAAAACTCATAATACGTGGGTTTAACTGTTTTAAAGATAAAAGTTAAGCCTAAAAGCATAAAAAGGGAGTAGGAGAATTGGGTATTAATGCTTTTATTGCATTAATTTTACATATATGGAATTAGGAGATAAAGGCGTAAAGCTTATTAAGCATTTCGAGAAATGCCATTTAACAGCATACCAGGATAGTAAAGGTGTATGGACAATTGGTTGGGGGAATACTTTCTATGAAGATAATAAGCCTGTTAAGAAAGGGGATATTATCACGCAGGTAAATGCGGATAAATTATTTACGGCTATTACAAATGGGTTTGTTGCCGACGTAAACAAACTAACGAAAGGTGTGGTCCTTAAGCAGCAGCAGTTCGATAGCCTAGTATCATTTGCTTATAACGTGGGTAGTGACCTGAATAATAACGGCATTGCTGAAGGGCTGGGAGATAGCACGCTGCTGAAGGTAGTGAAGCAGAATCCCAAAGACCCTACAGTGGTCCCTGAGTTCCTGAAATGGAATGTATCGGGTGGTAAAGTGCTGGATGGTTTAACGAGAAGAAGAAAAGCAGAGGCTTATTTATATATGACGGGAGAGCTGGAGTTTTTTGAATAACATTATAGATTGCCAGATGCAGTTGACATAAATACACTGCATCTGACTGTTTAGTTCTCTGATGTAGCTTTGGAATATGGGTACTGGATTAGTTTTTCAATTAAACTTCACCTGTCATTCACGTCAGATAAGGTATTTATGTTCAACTGTATCTGGCGCTTAGATCCTGTTAGAGATTATGTATTGTTGAATGCTGAGGCACTGCCTTAGCGTGCGTATGCAGCAAGCGCTGCTAACTCTGTTGTAATGTTATGCTCCCAGAGGGCTTGTGTTTTCGGGTTGAGTCCATGATTGGTTTCCTCATCATATAAGTCTTGTCTTTCCTTGTATAATGTATGCATCTTCATTGCGGTAATGGCTTCTGCATTTTGTACAGTAGAATGGGTGGTTGCCAGTTCTTTTCGCAATTTCCTTGCGTATATTTCGGATAAGTCGAAATGCAGTTGTTCATGTACCAGCAGTGCTGGTTTCTTTTGTGTGGGTCTTACGCTGCTTTGATAACAGATAAATTCATTTGTTACTACTACGTTGGTCCCGGGTTCGGCCCTTAAGCCAAGCCGGCAGGAAGTTGTAGCTGCTATGTTTGTGTCCTGTCCGGGTTTGAGCGTTCCTTTGTAATCGTCCCAGGTGAGTTTACGGGTACTGCTCCATTCAAACTTTGTTTCGTATGATTTTACATTATCGACTTTATATATTTTAGCGGTGATCCTGTCACAGTGATTTTTATCATCCGGCTTTTTATACTCCGTTATTTTTACCACGTTGGCTCCTTTTGATCTTGCTATTTGTTTGAGTTTGTCAATTGCCTCATCGTATGTGCAGGTACCGTTGTCTGCGGAGTTGATAGTCCCGATTTCATCTTTAAAATGGAAACGGTCGCTCTGGTCGAGTACCAATACAAATGCGCTGTCCGCCAGTGGCGGTCTGTTAGTTAATGGTAATTTAGGAGAACAGGAATAAAGGCAGATAACTGCGAACGCATAAAGGATTTGTTTCATCTTTGCTAACGACTGATTGCGTAGCGAAGATAGTGGCATTAGAGGGGGTAAGGTGTGTAGGATGGTCTTTTTAACAGATTTTTATCCGGATAAGGCAACTTCTATGATAAGGCCGGTATTGTTTTTTTAAGATCTCTTAACAATTTTTTAAGCACCTCCTGACTGTAAGAGACCAAACAACGCTGAAAGAAAATATTCTTTGATTAATATGTATTTTTTAGTTCAGTACTATCAGTTGCAGACCATTTACCATTTACTATAACATATTTTACGTCAAAACAATGAGTAGTTTCTACTTTTTGCTTATCCTCCTTATTGTTCCCTTTTTCCAGCTTGTAATGCATAAAAATGCTGTCTTTTTTTAATTCCATTGTTGATGACAACTGTTCAAACTGATTTTCGACACCAGTATATCCAAGCCAGTACCATTCTAAAACAGACTCCTGGCTTTCCTGACCGGTTATGTTCTTAAAAATATAAAGATCGCTTCTACAAAAAGCAGTGCCTGTACCACAGGTTCGTAAATAGAAATAATCATTCAGTTTGCCGAATGCATCAAAATGATTTCCGGAACAGCAGGAATAATCCCCCTCATACGGCATCGCTTTTTGAATTTTCTCATCAGGAGTCGTTTCTAAAAGCAGAAAATAACTTAAAGAATTTTCATCTGCCACGGTTACGCAAGCCACATAATTTTCATTAGACTTATAATATTTCCCAATGGTATCGTTATTCTTATAGTAAGACCACCTGCTTCGGGAGGTATCTATGAGCTTTTTATCTATCAGAAATGACACTCCGGGTTCCTTGGTAATATACCCGGAATCTCCTTTAAATATACTTTTGTGATTCGTTGTTGTAAGTTTACTATCACAGGCAATCAGAAGGCAGATAAAAGCGGAGAGCAATTTATACAGGTGGGACATTATAATATTGATTAATTCTAAGTTATATCATTTTACTACTACTCCGTTAACATATTTTTCTACAAGCAGATCAGCTTTGACCTGTGAAAAATACTATCAGAAATGCATTAAGAGTTTTCATTGAAGGCAATAATTTGTATGGGCAATATCGGGGTAAATCGATTTCACGGGCTTTTTAAATACCATTGTATAATAGGTTTCATAATTCCCCCGTTTAATATGCTGAAAATATAAAATTGAGTATATTGAAGCATTCTGTATGTTCCAATTAGAAGGGAAAACATTTTTCTGAACCCAAGCATTCCATTAAGTAATGGAATTGTTTTTTGCTATGATAAAGCATTTTTGTTCCTGGTCTTGTTCCGTATTAATAAAAAATGCTATAATCAATTAGGAGTTATTACTATGAAACCTTCTGTAGTGGCTGTTTTAAAATGAGCGGGAAACGGGACTCGGACCCGCGACCTTTAGTTTGGGAAACTAATGCTCTACCAACTGAGCTATTCCCGCTTATTAGGATTCAAATGTAAGAAAGTTATTCGATTTGTTGTGCAATCAACTCTGCAATATCTAATACTTTCACACTATCTTCTTTCCCTTGTTCTTTTACACCATCACTGAGCATCGTCATGCAGAAAGGACAGTTGGATGCGATCACAGAAGCGCCGGTAGCCACTGCTTCACGGCCACGTTCGAAGTTGACACGTGTAGTCCCTTTTTCCTCTTCTTTGAACATCTGGGCTCCACCTGCGCCGCAGCATAAACCGTTGCTTTTGCAACGCTTCATTTCTACTAATTCAGCGTCGAGGGCTTCCAGTACTTTACGGGGAGCTTCATAAATATTGTTCGCACGGCCCAGGTAACAGGAATCATGATACGTGATCTTCTTCCCTTTAAAGGAGCCTTCTTCCTTCATCTTTATTTTACCGGCATCTATGAGTTGTTGCAGGTAAGTAGCATGATGGATCACTTCGTAATTACCGCCTAACTCGGGGTATTCATTGCGAAGCGTATTGAAACAATGAGGACAGGCCGTCACTATTTTTTTTACGTTATAGTTATTCAACACCATGATGTTGTTCTGCGCCATCATCTGGAAGATGAACTCATTACCCGCTCTGCGGGCAGGATCGCCGGTACAGCTTTCTTCCTTACCGAGAATGGCAAAGCGTACACCTACTTTATCCAGTATCGTAACAAATGCTTTTGTGATCTTTTGTGCACGTTGATCAAAACTACCGGCACATCCCACCCAGAAAAGGATTTCAGGAGATTCTCCACCGGCGGCATATTCGGCCATCGTTTTTATTTGCATGTTCGTATCAGTTTAGGAATTCATTTCTATAGCCCATTTGTCCCTGTCGTCCGGACTGAATTTCCAGGGGGCCATGTTATTTTCAATATTGCTGAACATCATGTTCCATTCCTGCGGTGCACTGGATTCTTCCATCACCAGGTGACGGCGCAGTTGCAGAATGATATGCAGCGGGTTGATGCTCACGGGACATTCCTGTACACAGGCGTTACAAGATGTGCAGGCACGGAGTTCTTCTTCAGTGATATAATCGCGGAGTAATGATTTACCATCTTCTTTATTGGCTAATAAACCTACTTCCTCTGCACGGTCGCGGGTATCCATCATGATCTTACGGGGAGAGAGCTTCTTGCCGGTTATATTAGCCGGGCAGGCAGCCGTACAACGGCCACACTCCGTACAACTGTATGCATCCAGTAAGTTCTTCCAGGTAAGGTCATTAACATCTTTAGCTCCGAATTTAGGCATTACATCGGATGCCGGTTCACTGCCGGCCAGTTCCGGCTGCAGCATCAACTGTACTTCTTTCTGTACAGCAGGCATATTCTCCATTTTACCCTTAGGGCGAAGGTCGCTGTAATAAGCATTCGGGAATGCCAGTATAATATGCAGGTGCTTGGAATAAGGCAGATAATTTAAGAAAGCCAGGATACCCAGGATGTGCAACCACCAGCAACCACGCTCTATAGCTATCAGCGTAGTATCTGAAAGACCACTTAAGACAGGCGTAAATAGACCAGAGATCCAGAATGGTCCTGTAGCAATGTAATGTTCCTGGCCATGGCTTTGCAACGCCTGATCTGCTGTATTCATCGTAAGGAACAGCAGCATTAATACGATCTCTGTAATGAGAATATAGTTAGCATCGGAGCGTGGCCATCCGTCCAGCTCATGCTGGTTCAGACGTTTCACTTTAATGATATTCCTGCGGATAAGGAATACTGCACAGCCGAAGATCACCAGGACTGCCAGGATTTCAAAACAGCCTATCAGTACCGGATATAAGCCTCCCAATACAGGGGCAAAGAGGCGATGTTTACCAAGGATACCATCCAGGATGATCTCCAGGATTTCGAGGTTGATGATGACAAAGCCTGCATATACGAAGAAATGAAGTACGGCCACCAATGGCTTACGGAACATCTTTTTCTGCCCGAAAGCCAGCAATAACACGTTCTTCCAGCGCAGGGCCGGTTCATCGTTTAGCTGTACATCACGCCCCAACAGTATGTTCCGCCTGATCTGCCCCGCTTTCCGGGAGAAAAGGTATACTGCCAGTCCGAAGGCTATTACAAACAAAAGCTCCTGAATAATATGCATACACCAGATTTGACTTTGTAATTTACAGCAATCTAAGTAAAAAACATTTTCCATACTTTTACCCTTTCAAATAATCAATATGGAAACAAAGAATGTGATCCTTACGCAGGACGTGATAGAGAAGAAGATAGAGCGTATTGCTTACGAAATATATGAACACAACAGCGATGAACAGGAAATCATCCTGGCCGGTATATGGGACAGAGGGTCTATCATGGCCCAGAAAATAGCCCGTATCCTGCAGCGGATCTCTCCTTTGAAAATCAAACTGATAGAGCTGAAACTGGATAAATCACATCCGGATGCAGTAGAAGTTTCTGAAAAACTGGATTTTAATGGCAAAGTGATCGTGTTAATAGATGATGTGGCACATTCGGGCCGTACTATGCTGTATGCACTGAAGCCTTTACTGGAATTCCTTCCCAAGAAGATCCAGAGTGCGGTACTGGTAGACCGTAAACATAAATCTTTCCCTTTATCCGTTGATTTTGTAGGTTATTCATTATCTACTATGCAACAGGATATGGTAATGGTAGATGTGGAAGGAGAAGAGATCAAATCGGCTTACCTGATTTAAAAACAGATAAAATGACCTTTTAACCGGCCCTGCGAGGTTAACTCAAGGGCAGGAGCCGGGAATTTAAGCATGTTCAGTACCTGGAACAGCGCTTTCACTCCTTTTCTACGTGTAGGTATCTTCGTGAAATCGATATCCGGAGATAAGTAAAACTGGCGGGTACGCTGGATATAGCTATAATCATGCTTCATACCATTATTATCTTCCCAGCTGTTATTATCTCCCTTTAGCATTCCGTCTGCTCCATAACCTACGGCTATATTCAGCCAGGCGGGAACATCTGCACCAAAAGAGTGCAGGTTAACGGATAGCCAGTACGTTTGTGCATTATAATCCTTTAAAGTCCTTTCCGGCAGGCTTTTTCCAAATAATTCCCTGGTACGTGCCTGCACTGCGGGGTCGCGGTAGTGAATAGGAAATGAAGAGAACTTTACCTGTATCCGTTGTTCATCCCAGGCCAGTTCCTGGCTGATCATCAATGCAGCGCCTGCTGCGTTGGCCGTCATATCTCCCCATGAAAACCCCCATTCAGATGAATAAGCGTCCAGTACTTCTATGACCGACTGGTAAGTAAACCCGCTCAATCCCCCTATCCAGATCTGTTGTTTCCTGGGAAGCCCGGTATAACGCCATAACTCGCGACTTAACTTTCCTTCCATGTAAGCGCTGTATACATGTCCCATTTTATCCATCTGCAACCATTCCCCGTCGTCATTGAAAAAATGGAAGCCAGCCCGGGGGTATTGCCTGTACCAGGCATCATTCAGTGCTATTAAAGAACTGCCATACAGGCCAACAGTAACACCGCTCATCAGGATAATCCTGGACTTTAGAACAGTATCAACCCTTTGCGCCTGAGAGGGTAGCAGGTATAGTATGAATAAGCAGGTTTGGAGCAGGTATCTCATGCAATAATAAAAATCCCGGTACCTATATGTACCGGGACGGAAGTTAGATATATTCGAATGTATTATTTCAGCTTCATATCTTTTATGATCTGCTGGATCTTCTGATCAAGCGCCTGGGTAGCGGCATCAAAACCCGCAGCGTTTTCCAACGGCTGGTTTACACTAAAATAGAACTTGATCTTTGGTTCCGTACCGGAAGGCCGGGCAGAGATCTTGGTACCATCTTCCAGTATAAACTGCAATACGTTAGATTTAGGCAGATCAATAGGCTGTTCTTCACCGGTTTTCAGTGATTTCACCTTTTGCAGTTGATAGTCGTAAATCTTCACTACCGGAGATCCATTGATAGTGACAGGAGGATTTTCCCTGTAACCACGCATCATATCCGCAATCTCATCTGCACCTTTCATGCCCTTTTTGGTAATGGAGATCAGGCTTTCCTTGTAGTAGCCGTATTTTACGTAGATATCAATTAACTGTTCGTATAATGATCTACCCTGGCTAAGTGCAGAAGCGGCCATTTCGCAAATGAGCGCTACAGATGCAATCGCATCTTTATCACGTACATTATTGCCAATCATGTAACCATAAGACTCTTCACCACCGCAGATAAACTTTTCTTTCCCTTCTTTTTTATGGATCAGGTCTGCGATCCATTTAAAGCCGGTGAGAACGTTATAACATTTTACGTTGTTACGGGCAGCGAATACATCGATGAGGTCTGAAGTAACGACGGTTTTACAAACGTAGTCGGTATCTCCTGCCAGTCCTTTGTTACGGCGGCCTTCGATGATATAATTGAATAACAGTACGGCGGTCTGGTTACCATTCAGTAATGTCCATTCACCTTTTATATCTTTCACTGCGATGCCTACACGGTCGGAATCAGGATCGGTACCCAGTAAGATAGCAGCATCGAGTTCTTTGGCTTTTTTAAGACCAATGCTCATGGCCTCTGCTTCTTCGGGGTTAGGATATACGACGGTAGGGAAATTGCCATCCGGGGTAGCCTGTTCTTCCACCACGTGTACGTTGGTGAAGCCATAGCGTTTCAGGATCTCAGGCACCAGGGTGATACCTGTACCATGAATAGGCGTGTATACTATTTTAAGGTCGTGCTGTGCTTTGATCACATCAGGCTGGATGCTCAGGTCCTGTAAAACCTTCAGGTAAGCCTCATCCACTTCTTTTTCGATCGGGATGATATTTGCTTCTCCGCCGCTCCATTTCACTTCATCCACCGCGGAAATCTTTTCCACTTCGAGGATAACGTTTTTATCATGAGGAGGGATGAGCTGGGCGCCATCGTTCCAGTAGGCTTTATAACCGTTATATTCTTTAGGATTATGGGAGGCTGTCAGTACGATACCGCCCTGGCAATGCAGGTGACGGATAGCGAAAGACAGTTCCGGGGTAGGGCGGAGGTGTTCGAAAAGGTATACTTTGATACCGTTTGCGCCCATTACATTCGCAGCAACTTCAGCAAAGAAGCGGCTGTTATTACGACTGTCGTGTGCGATAGCGATACTCACTTCGCCTTTAAATGCCTGTTTCAGGTAGTTGGCGAATCCCTGGGTAGCCATACCCACCGTGTATTTGTTCATACGGTTGGTACCTACGCCCATTACGCCTCTTAAGCCACCGGTGCCAAATTCGAGGTTACGGTAAAAGGCGTCTGCCAGTTCATCGGGGTTATCCTGCTGCAATTTCTTTATTGCGGCTACGGTATCTGCATCAAACTGGCCGTTCAGCCACTGTGATACCTTGTTTTCTATATTCTTGTCCATAGAACGATTTGTTTGTCTTCTAATTGAGTCAGAAACAAGTGTGTAAAATATGCTAAAATATGGATTTAATGAAAAGCCTGGTAGAGAAGCCAACAATTATTAAACCAAGATGTTGATAAATAGAAGTATTCCACACATTATTGAAAATGGGGTGTAATGGTTAATTTTGCGCTTATGAGGCTTTACGAAGATTCCTATAAGCAAAAAGGATTGCGCAGACAACTAGTAGAAACTATCCGGCAAAAAGGAATTACAGATGAAAATGTATTAACGGCTATTGGCAACATTCCCAGGCATTATTTTCTGGACACGGCATTTGAAGGCATTGCTTATGAAGACAGGGCCTTCCCGATAGGAGAAGGGCAGACGATATCCCAGCCCTATACTGTTGCCTATCAATCACAACTGCTTGAGCTTAAACCTTATGAAAAGGTACTGGAGATAGGTACGGGTAGTGCTTACCAGGCCTGTGTACTGGGCGAACTGAAGGTCAATTTATTTACTATTGAACGGCAGAAAAAGCTGTTCGACAAGGTGAAACAGTTTCCATTTAAGGCAAAATATTCTACCATCAAGTTCTTTTATGGGGATGGTTATGAGGGGCTTCCTACCTATGCGCCCTTCGACAAAGTACTGGTAACGGCTGCTGCTCCGCAGATACCTGAAAAGCTCCTTCAGCAGATGAAGATAGGCGGTAAGATGGTGATCCCTGTAGGCGGACAGGAAATACAGCGGATGCTCCGGATCACTAAAATGAGTGATACGGACTTTGACCAGGAGATGTTCGACAACTTTTCTTTTGTGCCTATGTTAGCGGGAAAAAGCTCATAAAGAGTTATCAACCGGCCTTCTTTCCTCGGCTGGTTCCTCTGCTTCTTCAGGTTTCTTCTTCTTTTTGAACATGTTAGGGTCCATTTTACCAAAGCGGTAACGGATGTTGATCCTTATAAAACGGGTAGTCCTTTTACGGGAGTAGTCTTGTATGAAAGACGCTGTTTCGTAATGGGTACTGAACTTTTGTGTGTTCAGGACGTCTGAGATATTGAGGGAGATGGCCATGGCGTTGTTCTTCAGCAACTCCTTACGAAAGCCGAGATCAATCCCGTTCATGGCTTTGAAACTTCCCTGGGGTGTTACCCTGGGAGCACGGTAATGCCCGTTCATCTGCACATTGAATTTATGTGGCAGGCGTACAGTGCTGTTGACATTGATACCGTAGGAGAAATTCTCATTATTGATATTCCCTCCTGTAAGCTTGCTGTATTCCAGGTTGAGGTTGGCGGAGACATTCCATGTTTCCACAATATGGAGATTGTATGTGAAATTAGCACCCCAGTCTTTATCTGTTGCCAGGTTCATAGGTTTGGTGGTGGTAACGCCAGTAGTAGTGTCCAGGGTGCTGATACGGTTAATATCATCGTTTGCCTGGGAGTAATAAACGCCGGTATTCAGGTAATCCCTGGAATGCGGGAAATACCTGGAGTAGTTCATCTCATATTTACGGGTGAGAGAAGGTTTCAGGTCGGGATTGCCCGTGCGGATATTCTGCGGATCAGAGTTGTTGGTATAAGGCAGTAACTGGTCAAAGCCGGGCCTGTCTATGCGGGTAGAGAAGTTGAATATCAGGCTTTGGTCCTGGCTATGGGGAAGGTTATATTTAAAGAATACGCTGGGGAAGACGTTAAAGAAATTATTCTTCACGGCAGAATTCTTTGTATAGGAAAAGCCGTTCAGCACAGCCTGTTCCGCTCTTATGCCCACCTGGTAGCCCAGGTTACCAATCGCATTGGAAAAGTTAGCGTATACTCCATAGATATCTTCTTTGTAGTAATAGGTATTGGAGAGGCGGTCGCTCTTTTCAAATGTTTGTGTAGTATCGTTGAATATCTGTGCGTTATAATCGTTATTATTATTCCTTAAAGTAGCTTTAGCCCCTGCTTCGAACTTCCCTTTTTTCCCAATAGGGGTGGTATAATCCGATTGAATATTCCAGAATTTATTTTGAGAGATCGTTTTGTTTACCTGTAGTTCAGGAAAGGGGGCAGTGTTGTATTTTGTATTGTAATTACTGTTGTTATTGCTTTTGTTATCGCTATAACTCACGTAAGCTGTCCATTCTTCATTGGGGCGGTCGGTGGTATGACGGAAATTGAAGCTGGTGTTATTATTGGGGTTGTTATAATCACTCCCGTTATTGCGCTGACCGGATTTTAATGAAAGTTTCTGCTGGTTCTGGTAATCAAGAAAGATCTGATCTGCACTGTTTCCGAGGTTGCTGGTGAGCCCTTCTGTAAGGGTGAAGGTATTATAATCATCCAGGTAAAAATCGAGCCCTAAGCGACCCCCGTTGGAATGATTACTATTCTTATTATGACTATCCTGAGAGAAGAAAGAAGTATTGGCAGTATCGGCAATAAGATTTTGACGAAAGCTGTACCCGCTGCCTGCCTGACTTTCATACCTGCCATTATAATTCCCAAAGAAATTAAATCTGCGGATACGCAGGCTGGCATTGGCAGAACCGTTGAGTTGACCCCTGGTGGCTATCCCTGCGTTGAACATCACGTTATAACCGATTGCTTTGTCTCTTTTCAGAACGATGTTGATGATGCCACCACCGCCTTGTGCCTCATATTTAGCAGAAGGGTTGTTGATCACTTCTACCCGGTCTATTGTTTCTGCAGGGATCATCTGCAGGGCGGTCTTCGCATCTCCGAAAGGGGAGGGTTTACCATCGACGTAGATGGTGACGCTTTTACCACGGAGGGTAATATTATCGTCGATATCCACATCAACGCTGGGGATGTTTTTAAGTACATCTGTGCCGGTACCACCGTCTGCAGTGAGGATAGCCCCGGCATCATATACTTCCCGGTCTATTTGCATGGAAAAGGCAGGTTTCTCGGATTTCACCTCTACGGTAGCCAGGACCTTACCCACCGGTTGTAATTTCAATGTACCTATCAGTGGTTTGTTGGAACTCACCGGTTTTTCCAGTTTATTATAGCCCATGAAGGTGATGCGGAGGATGTATTTACCTGCTGGCGGGGTGAATGTGAAGCTACCGTCTGGTTGGGTGTACATGCCTGTCAATACGGTGGAGTCTTCTTTCAGTAATACTACAGAAGCATATTCTACAGGTTTGCCGGTAGCAGCGTCCATCGCTTTCCCTGAGAGTTTAACTGTTTGAGCCACAGAGACATAGTACAGACTGAGGAGTACTGATACCAGTAACAGACATTTCCACATAAAGGGTTTTAATTGTTGAGACCTGTTATAAAAGTATCATTCCATATTGTAAAGAATTACTATTTCATGATGAATGGTGTAACAGGAGTATGAACAGCAATCCTAACAGAAAACCCAGTGCAGCGCCGGCTATGGGAAAGAGTCTTTTGATTTTGACAGGGATCAGGCTTTCTGTGTCTATATTCTTTAAATATTGGTTGATGATCACGGGGAACATGCTATCCAGTTCTTTCATCAGTACATTTTTCACCTGTTGAGTAGTGCTTTCTCCGATGAACATTTTAAATACGGGCATCGCTTCGGGGAGCTTTTCTTTCAGGAAGATGTCCATATGGGTTTCTACTACCGGCAATATGCTTTGGATATTTTCCGGAGAGGTGAGCTTGCTGCGGATTTGTTCATTTATCAGTTGTTTCCTGTTTTTAAACAGGAATCTGATGATTAGCCAGTTTACGAACCAACCAATAAAAGCGGCAATAAATGGTATTAGATATGGACTCATGATAGCATTGTTAAAAAACTAAGCAAAGAAATGTGAAAAAATTTGGAAATTGAAAATGAATTTATTTATCTTTGCACTCCCAAACAAACGGTGGTCGTAGCTCAGTTGGTTAGAGCATCAGATTGTGGTTCTGAGGGTCGAGGGTTCGAAACCCTTCGATCACCCTGGTTTAAAAAAGGTAACTTTAAATAGTTACCTTTTTTTATGCGTATACCAGAAATTCATGAGACAACTAACCGAAATAGAAAAAAGAGCGCAGATAGCTGTAAGTAAGCTTCGCAAAGAAACTTTGGAAAAAGGAGAGCCTTTCATGATTTACAGCAAAGATCTTCCTGAAAGAATGTATTATATGGAATATCCTGATGGTACGATGAAGATTGTTACTGCTTCTCATAAATTAAAAGATTTTGTAGTTGAGAAAGAATTGCTGCCGGAACAAGCTGATTTGATCAGAAGTCGAATTAATACTAAATAGCCACAATTATTGCCGGATCTAATGTAGCTGGTAATCTTCTACAGGCCAAGGGTGCCAGGCGCGGTTATTCAAAAGCCTCCTCCTTTTGATGGCGATAAAATAAAATCTTCCAGACAATTAGAATTTTATAAGTAGATCGGCTCTTATTAAGAAGTAGGTCGTATGGTTGATGAATATTAGCGTATTCAGTTTAGTCTTTGATGATCCAAGGAGATAAGTAGGCTTAGAGTAGGAGGAGACACGGGGGAAGGTTGGACCTATACCGGAGTAAGGTGTTCGCATGGATGAATTGCACTAAAAGCTCAATTACGGAGTCATAAATACTTCCCGTTTACTATTTCAGACATGTTTTATACAAAACAGGACTGTAAACATGATTTCATGGCATAACGATGCTGATGGAAACATCCTTCCATCATATACAAGATCCATATTTAACTGTGAAGAACCAATAATGTTATCCTTCCGGGAGAGAATTATACACAACAACAGGCCTTATCATTTTGACAGGTGCAGGGTATGGAGGGATTGTCCAGAGCCGGGGTGCTTTATTTTTGTATTCCTTTTTCACTTCTTTTGGCTGTTCCTGTGCAGGGATTACAGCTATTACATCCAGGGCATATGCTGCCTTGCTTTGAGATGGGAGTAAGTGTCCGTTCACCTCATAAAAGGACTGTACTTCAAGGAGGATAAGCGTACTATTTCTATTGTTCTTATTCAGCTTAAGGGTAACAGGGGAATGCATCTCTCCTCTCTTGATTATGACAGTTTCGCTTAGTACTTGTTGGGTGGTATGCTTTGTGAAATTGATGGATAAGCCAATTGCTTTTATGGATAGATGAGTGCCGTTTCGGTTATTACAGAAAATACCTGGAAATGATATACTGAGATCACCCTGATCATTTCTTTCAATGACAGGCGTGACTTTTAATAGTTGATCAATACTGGCGCCCTTGTTGAACTGAAAATTCTTCAACGATTGCATATTGGCGGCTGTCAATATCCGGCTGCCATCTGCACGTAAGATCTTGCCCATTGTGGCATTCAAACGGTAATGGAGCGTGTTATCATAACAGTGTTGGGTATGTTCATGCAGTGCATTACGAATCAGCGCACTGCTTTTACTGGCGATGCCAAAATCTGTTGCTGCTCTTTTTGTAGCAGCACTTTGCTTCACTGTCTCCGGAGCGCGGCGCACTAAGTATTGCTTCCGGTTCTTTTTATCTTTCCGGTAGTAGTACACCTGGTTTCCTAATCTGCCTGAGATGCGAAAAATACCAACTTGTTTTGCCATAAAGGGGTTTATTCAAAGCCTTATTAAGGTACTAAACTTTTAGCTTTCTCCAAGGTTTAATTTCCCTCTTTTAGGCTTATGATATCTTATCTATGAACAGCAAGTATCTTCCAACTTTTCACGTAATTTACAGCAATGACCTCCCTGTAGGAATATTATATGGAATATCCTGATGGTAAGATGGAAATTGTTACCCCTTCCCATAAATTAAAAGAATTTGTAATTGAGAAATGCAGGTATACATGTTCTTTTTTAAAACTTTTGCAACCTTTACCCGAGATAATTGTATTAGTAGTGCTGGCGGCTCCAAGACTACTTTAAAGCTTCCAGCACTTTAAATGGTTCTTCCAATTTCTTAATTTCAATGCTATAGGTGAAAGAAAAAATATTCGCTCAAATTGTTAAGAACGAGTTTGGTGATGGCATAAAACCTGTGATTGATTTTAATTTACTAATTCAATCGAAATATTACTCGGAAATAATCAGGGTTTATAGGAGCCTAGGTGGTATTCTATCTATCGCCCCCTCAAAGCCTGGTAAATGGGATATAATTACAGCAAATTTCATTATTGAATTAGATGAAGAAAACCATTTTAACAGGTATAGAGAAATGACCTTAAGATCTAGTTTTTACAATCAATCAAATTTATTCTCAATTAGTAACTATAAAAGTTACTGTGCCCAATATGAAAAAAATGTTTATCACATGGGGGATATTGGAAGAATTCTTTTACAGAAAAGCAATTTGGCATAAGTAATAAAGATGGGAATCTTGCTGCTAATGGTTCATCAAGATGGAAGCAAAGGGCTTACTATGATTACTTAAGGGACATAGCAAGTTTATTTTTTGACATCCCTGTTTATAGAATCTCTATATATGACTTATACAATGGAACCCCAGTTGAGAAACTTTTAAAGCAAAAGGATGGTATGGCATTAAGAAACTTGCTGCGAGAAAGTGTTTTCCATAGGAAAGAACCTAAGTAATTGCAAGCTAAGAAAATTGAACATACATGAAGTTTACATTGGGGAGCACTATGAATTGTGGCGTGGTGATGGTAATAGAGGATATTATACATAATTAAATCCATATAAATAATATCTATGAACAAAGAAACTATTGGTGCATTTGTTTTCAGGAATGAAGGTGATGGTTGCCTCACATCAAAATATCTTGAACATACCGAAAATACGCCTTATACAGAATCCTGTAAAAGAACAAAAGGATCTAATGATGTATTTGAAGGAGTATATACTACTTCCTGGCTTGAAATAGATAAGGATATTACTACTGAATTATCGATAAAAAAAATGGGTGATGTTTATCATCTTTACTGGTCTGATAAATCACCTCTTTATGAGGGTAGGGCCATGCTGTTTGAAGGTAAGCTAGTTGGGAGTTATTGGAATATATAACGCTCGTGTTTTCTTATATGCAGTACATGGAAAAATACCCTCCTGAATTATCAGACAAGAATAAATTGATAGAGAAAATGATGAATGATCTAAAGCAGTATCAAGCCAATATAATAACTGCTCATTAAAACTATATAAGTATAATATAATTATGAACAAACGTTTAGCATTGTCCTTACTCTCACTGATCTTGTTATTCAGCAGCTGTAAAAAAGATAATAACAACACTGACAATTCCAAGTACCCCAACGTAATAAGACTAACCATTGATGGAAAGGAATATGTATCGTCTGCGGGTAAAAATTTTAACTCTCCCACAGATAGGACTTTCATTGAAAGTGCATTAGAAAAGAATTCTTTGTATTCAGATTTTTATATTCTTATTTATGGTACAAGTGTGGATTTTAATCTTATGATTCTTTATAGTGAAGGGCCTGCAAATGGATTAGGAACTTTTGTTATCACTGATGGTTCATTAACTGAAAGGTTTTCTGGTGGGGAGAATTATGAAATTACCAGTGGAGAATTTTATATAACAAAAGGTGAATCTCAACTTATTGAAGGTACAATTACTTTGAATCTTCATAATAGTAATAGAACAAAAAGCGTGTCCGGTACCTTTAGAATAGGAGAGCCGCATCATTAAGAAAGTCAACCTTTAATTAAATATAAGATGAAAAGAATAGCTATTGTATTTATTTTACTGTTTTTATTTAAGGACCTCTATTCGCAAAAAAACAAAGAGGTATTCAGTTTTGGTACCGGGATTCAAAAAGTTAGAAGTCAAAATGAGATAATATTCTTTGGGTATGATATGTCTAGTCTTAAATGCACTGTTAAACAAAAAGACATGTCTGACTTTGCTTTATGTACCAGGATTCCTGGTGAAATAATCAATTGGCTGAATGCCCGATATGGCACTAAAAAAATTAGAAGGAAAATAGGAGTTAAGACATTAACTTTTGAAAATGCTTCTATACAATTGAGATTGAAGGATCTTGAGCAGAACTGTTTAACCACAGAAATGTATACTATCAGTGAAGCCAAACTTCAGGAAATTGTAAAATCTTATACCATTCCTGATAAATACGATGGTAAAGTTGGATTTGTCACAGTAGTTGAAAATCTCAATAGAATGAGAGGCAGTAAAGGATATGCTACTACATTCTTTGTTTTCTTTGACTGTTCAACTAAAGAGATTTTATATGCTTGCCACTCTTATGGAAATGATGCTGGTGGGAATAATATGAGAACATTTTGGGGAGAGGCTATAGAAAAAGCCTATAAGAAATTTTACAGAAAGATTTAATAATTCATTCAATATATTGAGAAATCATACCTCTTGCTATTTATCAAGAGATACTTAGACAGAAATTGTATAAAGTGATAAAAAATCACTTTCGTCATAAAGGGGGGACGATAACAAAAATTACCTGGATCTTCCTGAAATTTGAAAAACGATCAGTTAAGAAGTTTAGCTTGTTCTGGGAACGGGATATTGGCATATAATAGTAAACATAAATAATATTTACAAATGCAAAACCTCAATTCTATATATAGAAATCTTGTTGAAAAACTAGAATCCAAGAAAGATTATTATCCTGAAGAATACCTATGTGTATACTGTTGCAAGTGGTTTAAATTATAATAGAGAAAATGGGCTTATGATTATTGGAACGTTATATTGTTATATATTATGGCCCCGCCCAATGGTGAGTTGAAAATTGATTCAATCATTCGATTATAAATTTGTTGTACAGTATAAAAAAATATATTCTATATCTACTAACTTTTTTTCTTTATAACTATGTAATTTAATACGGATAGTAGTCGGTATACATAATAGTTTAGTTAACAAACGACGAAATTTGACCATTAATTAGCTTCATCTTCAGTCTCCCAAACCCAATCAATAGGAAGGTATTAATCAATAATATATTAGTGGAAAACATTGCTAAGGGATTGGCTTTAATTTTTATACCATAAAATTAATTCATATGAAAAAGTCAATGATTTATTTAGTGTTTATTATCATGTGCGCAATGACTGCGTCATTGATGGCATTTAAAGCAGAGCGACTGGTTTCAATTCAAAGTATGGCGGGTTCCAATATTCATAGTGGTAGCGTTTATCAAGCAAATAATACATTAAATGTAGCCGAAATGAAAAGGGTTACTTATTATTTTTATTATACAGCTACTACAACACTAATTAATGCCTGGGAAGTCCCTGATAATTGGGTGGCCGTAAGCAGTCTAAACTGCGGGAGCCCTAAACAAGTACTCTGTGGAATACAAATTTTTACGGCTGACCTGCTTTTTCCAAATGATTTTAACAGTCCTCCTGCCTGGAGAGGAAAACCAATTGTTACCAGTGGTCCACTACATGATGCTATTGCTAATGCGATAGCCAATAAAACTGAAAACTTTAATGCCAATTATAATGTTTTATTAAAACCATAGGTAATTATACAAAAAGTCAGCATTTAAAGCAGATTATGATTATGTATAGTGTAAATGTGGCACCGGTATCATGTACACTTATATTATCTTGTAGCTACGCTATCGGATCACTGGTAGTGGGATAAGGCAGGCAGCAAGACTTCCCATTGATAATTGGTCGCACCGCCCATTTAGACCCACTGAACAACCTATGATCAGCGGTTGGTTCAGTGGGTCAATTGTTACCTCCGGGGGCCGGATTCACTTTCTCTTATAAACGTATACATTCACTTTTGCATTTCTATGCCTTTCTTCTTTTTTAATCAATCCGAACAATTCTAATTTATCTACATCTATTTTTCACAACAAAACTGTGAAAATTTTGCCGGACTATTGATTATAGAGAAGTCTGAATATATCATTTTGAAACATCAGATTACAAATTGATAATCAACAAAATAAATACTTCTACGCATTTTGCCAAATAACATCGGGTTAACGCTTTTTTTCTAAAAGATGGTTTTATTTCGTTTCATTATCAACCTTAATTTGACATAATGAAACAGTTATCCCCCTGATAGTTTTCAATATATAGCGTTTCCCGTAACTCTGTGTCAATCCCTTAATCTTTAACTCTATGGAGCAGTTATACCTAATACATCTGCGGGACCAGGATAATAACCTCCTCAAAAATGATGAGTATAAAATAGCCGGTGCACAATAATTACCCCTAAAATATTTTTTATATGCAAAAGATATTTTCAATCATACTACGAGTTTTGTTATTACTGGCCGGATTGCACGTATACGGCCAGGATGCAACACCTGTATTACCAGCAGCATATACAGTTACTTCCAATAATTATATCCGTACCTGGATACCTAATATGCCACAAACCAATGCGGCTAATATAACTGTCAGCAGTACCATCCCTGCTTATTCAATGACTACCCAATATTACGATGGACTGGGCCGTCCGGTGCAAACGGTGGTAAAGCAGGGATCGATGATTACAGGCGCAACAGCGGCAGATATGGTAAGCCCGGTGGTCTATGATGATTATGGTCGAGAAGTACGCAAATACCTGCCTTTCACTGCGAATACAACAGGAGGAAACACCTCAGTGAGTGACGGGTTATTTAAACTGAACCCGTTTGCCCAACAGCAATATTTTTATAGCAACAGTAATCCGAATAGTTCCATCCTGGGACAAGGGGAAACTTTTTACTATGGCAAGACAGACTTCGAACCATCGCCCCTGAACCGGATCAATAAAACTTATGCACCCGGTAACAGCTGGGTCAATGCCGGTAAAAGCGTGAAGATGCAATACTGGACCAATACCCTCGCAGATTCTGTAAGGATTTTCACCATCACTGATGTTACAGGTAGTTGGGGCACTTATACCGCAGGTGGAATTTACGCGGCAGGAGAACTAACGAAGAATGTGGTAGTAGATGAACATGACAAACAGGTGATTGAATTTACCGATAAACTGGGAAGGATGATATTACGCAAAGTACAGCTGACCGCCACTGCCGATACGGGAACCGGTAGTGGCTATACCGGCTGGCTCTGTACATATTATCTCTATGATGCCAGGGATCTGCAACGGGCGGTAATACAGCCCAAAGGAGTAGACCTGCTCCGGTTGGGCAGCTGGACATTTACCACCAATCTGCTGGATGAATTTTGTTTTCGCTATGAGTACGATGGTCTGCAACACCTGATCATGAAAAAGGTACCGGGAGCAGGAGATATACATATGGTCTATGATGCCCGGGATCGTCTGGTACTCAGCCAGGATGCCAACCAGCGGACCAGCAACCAGTGGCTGGTCACCAAATACGATGCGATTGATCGTACAAAGCAAACCTGGTTGTGGACCAGCGCCACTACAAGACCGACACATGCCACTTCTGCTAAAAACAGCGTTGACTATCCCACAGCGGCTCAACTATCAGGGGCTACCATGCTGACAGAAACCTATTACGATGATTATAGCTGGGTACCTGCCGGTATTGGTTTAAGCAGCACTTACCTTTCCTCGGAAGCCAGCTCGGGGTTTCTGACACCATCAGATGTCACCTTCCCTTACCCACGTGCCATGACAGCGGCATCCACTCTTATCAGGGGACAGGTTACGGGTAGCAAGACGCTGGTATTAGGTACGACTACCTATTTATACACAGTCCTTTTTTACGATGATAAAGCCAGGGTCATACAGACGTTAAGTAAGAACATTACCGGTGGGGTGGATAAGATCACTACCCAATACAGCTTTAACGGGCAGCCACTGGTAACAAAATATAACCATACTGCCACTGGTACCATCCCCGGACAGGTGATCGTGATTACCCGCAATGAGTATGATAGCCTGTGGCGGTTGCTGAATGTGTACAAGAAAATTGACAGTGGCGCTGAGAAGTGGATTATAAAAAATGAATATGATGCATTGGGGAAACTAAAGAGAAAGAGTCTTTCGCCATCAGCCTTACTGGACACCTTAACCTATACCTATAATATCCGTGGCTGGCTGACAGGGATCAACAAAGCCTACGCCAATGGACTGCATACTAATAACTGGTTCGGGTTGGACCTGTCCTACGACCATACCTTTAGTGCACCTGGCGGAGGGACGAACTTTAACAGGAATATCTCTGCCGCTATCTGGCGTAGCAAAAATGACAATGAACAGCGGTCCTATGCCTACAGTTATGATGCTGCTAACCGACTATTAAAAGCGCAATTCACCCAGTATACCAGTGGATGGAATACCAGTGCCGGTAAAGATTACACTGCTGTTATGGGGGATGGGGTAACGCCATCGACAGCTTACGATGCCAATGGCAATATCCTTAAAATGACCCATTACACAGCTCCTGCTACCAAGATTGATGAGCTGATCTACAATTACAATTATGTTACGGATGGTAATAAGCTCTGGCGGGTCACAGACAACTATAATAATCCATCCAGTACACTGGGAGATTTTAAGGAGATCACCAGTGGTCAGAACCAGGATTATACCTATGATAACAATGGCAGTATGACTGCCGATAATAACAAAGGGATCAGCAGTATTACTTATAATCACCTGAACCAGCCCTTACTGATCACTATCACCGGTAAAGGGACAATAGGTTATACCTATGATGCTACTGGTAATAAACTGAAAGAAGTCATCACAGACAATACCAACAGCACCACGACTACTACCAAATATATTGGTGGTTTTCAGTACCGGCAGGATACGCTGTTGCAGTTTGGTCATGATGAAGGGAGAGTCAGACGAAAACCGGATGGCAGTTATGTATATGACTATTACGAGAAAGACCAGTTAGGCAGTGTGCGGGTAACATTAACTGAAGAAACCACTGTTACTGCCTACCTGGTAGCAAGTATGGAACCGGAGAATGCGGCTACAGAGAATACTTACTATTACAATATAGAAGAAACGCGTGCTAAAAAGCCGTTGAGTTATCCGCAGACGGATAGTACGAACCGGTATGCTGCAAAACTGGATGGTGACCAGAAGAAAACAGGGCCATATATTATCCTGAAAGTGAATGCAGGAGATACGCTCAATATCCGTGTCAACAGCTGGTATCAGTATAACAGTAACCAACCCCGGAAGCAGGAAATGCCATTGGAAGAATTAGCGGTATCAATGGCAGGTGCAGGTATTGATAACGTAAGTAAAGTAGCCAGTACTGCAACAAGTGTTGCCAACCCATTAGCTGGTGCAATCCTGTCATTATTAAAGAACCGTCCGACAGAAGATCCTGCACTGAACCGCAAGCCCAAAGCCTATTTAAACTGGATCTTATTGGATGAAGATTTAAAACCCATTCCAGAGGATACTACACTGAACCCGTTTGATAGGAAAGAATACAGTGGATTTCAGCGGGTAGGTGCTCCAGGGGAATTAACCCAGCATGTGAAGCAGGGTTGGAAGATGGAGAAAAGCGGATTTGTGTATATCTTTACCAGTAATGAAAGTCCAGATGCAGATGTATATTTTGATGACCTCGCAATAACCACCTTCGCAGGACCTTTACTCGAAGTCAATCATACTTATCCATTTGGATTGACGATTGCAGGTATTAGCAGCTACACTCCCGGTAAACTGGAGAATAAGAAAAGGTTTAACGGTAACGAATTAAAGTCAAGAGAATTCAGTGATGGCAGTGGTTTAGAGTTATTCGATTTTAATGCAAGAATGTATGATTCCCAGAGAGGAGAATTTATACAAATGGACCCCTGGATTGAGGTTGGAAGACAGGAGATGCTTAGTCCTTATCAGTTCTCTTATAATAATCCAGTACGTTATAATGATCCTGATGGGAAATGCCCTTTATGTCTGGTGTTGGAAGTAGCATGGGATGTATATACTGCTTATAAAGTAGGTAAGACAGCAGTTGCCGCAGTATCAATAGTTCAAGAAGGTGCGATTAATGGGTTTCAGCCTGGAAATGGTATGAATAGTCCAGTATCTTTAGATAATACTGCAGTTGCGAAAAATATACCTACTGGAACATTATCCAGTATGACTCTTATCCCATCTAATCTGTTGCATTCCACAATGAGCGCACAAGAAGTTACTGCCTCAAAAGATAATAGTGTGGCTCCTGACAAAAAAGTGCCTAACCCTAATGGAAAGAAGGGGGGTAAAGATCATCAGGAAAAAATTCAAGAACAGGAAAAAAGATTAGAAAAGGAAGGATATGATCAGATTGAGAACGAAGTACGTGTCTCTACACCAAATGGAGATAAGAAAAGTAGATATATCGATGTTCGAGGTACAAAAACTGAAACGGGTGAAACAAAAGATATACAAGTTGGTAAACAAAATAAAAATGGAACTCCTGTTTCAAGAGAACAAAGAGCACTTAAGGATATAGAAGAAGTAACAAACCAAATACCTGAATTTATTCCGTACAATATAATAAAGAAACCATGAATTCAAAGCAGCTTAATTTCTTCATAACTGTTCAGGATTGGGATGAAATAATTCCTTTCTTTGAAGAAAGAAAATACTTGATTGCAAAGAATAATGTTCACGATGTAAATAATGCATTTGAACAAAATTATTTTCCGAATAAAAAAAATAATGCATTTCAGATTTATATAGCTTATCAAGATAAAAAAGACGCTATCATTTTTAAACAGGCTCAGGGCCAAGATTATCAGAATGTAGATATACTTAAAAGCCATGCAATCGAATTTACCTTTGGAGGTGTCTATTCTGATGGAAAAGAATTAAGAAGAAGTAGATTCTATTACGTTACTAAATATTATGGTACTAATGGAGCTGTAATAGAAAAAGATGTCGATTTTATAAAATGGAGCGATAACTTGTTAAAAGGATTCAAAAAAGAATTCTTAAAGAAAAGTTCTATAAGCAAGAATACTCTTTTTTCTGCGAGCGCAGTGGAATGGTATAATGCTAATAATGCAAAACTAACAGGTGGCGAAACAATATTGATTTCTAAATAAATAGCAAGAAGGACGTTATGAACGATTAAATTCATAAGATAAAAGGAAAGAATGAAAAGTGCTTCTATTTATAAACTGAAAAATGGTTATATAATACATTCATCATCGAAGACAACAGCTGGTTTCTGGATATCGGATGAGCCTTACTTTAAATTAGGCAATGATGCAACAATTGAAGAAGTAGTTAATAAGGTATTACTGGCGTTGCAATCTAGTAAAAACGGCATTATTGCCCCTATTGATTCACGTGGTACAACAAAAGAATTTTTAAAATTGATTGGATTAAAATCATTAAAAGAATTACATGAAAATAGTGTTAAATATTGTAGTGTTAGTTTAATTAATAATACTATAATATTCGGGCCAAGCAAGCATGCAGAACATTCTCGAAATGGTTTTCTGTATAAGCCAGAAAATGAATCCGTAAGGGTTCCATTTAATGCTAATTTTGAACAAATAGGAAATGCATTGGCAGATGCTTTTAGCAAATGCGAATAGACTCATTTTTGAAATACTTCTCCGATAAACGATTATTTTATATGTAGCGCTTCTTGATAATTTTTCATTTTTAGTAAGCATAATATTTTCACGTTACTATATTCTATTGTAAATTCTGGTCATGTTGACCCAGGTCTCTGGGATGTTGACCCACCTGCGAAGCAGGCAATAAGAGTAAGAGCTTTATGCGCGGATAAAAATACGATGTGTTATTGATTGTCCGATGTTTTTTT
>Ga0209258_100254_pt1 | contig 94968 bp, 100 predicted proteins | sample Araplaol_mTSA_r2_FD_184281 | JGI IMG/M metagenome (GOLD analysis project Ga0209258, IMG submission 184281) | Arabidopsis root microbial communities from North Carolina, USA - plate scrape CL_Col_mTSA_r2 (SPAdes) (version 2) | ecosystem: Host-associated > Plants > Roots > Endosphere | place: USA...
AAAATTCCCTAGGCTTGCCTCCTAATCTCGGAAAGAATGTTTTCTCGCAATCAGAGGCCGCACATACTAGGGTATTAATTGTCATACTCACAGGACGACTACCCCCTAATGGAATAGCAAATGAGCTATTAAGATGTTATATCTCACGGCTCATTTGCTAGTAGGTATTGCATATCCTCATAGGTAGGTAAGATTATAAAATATAACTATGTTTCAATTCCTAAATAGGTACGATAATTAACTTCTATATTTATGCTATCACAACGTCTAAAGTAGTGTCAATTGCATAGTTGGATTCATCGTATACGTATAAGGCTTAATCAGTGCCCATCCGAAATGCTGTATACAGGCACAATTTACTTTAAAAAATTGTTTGTTGGTGCTATTATTTGATAATACCTTATTTTTAATTGTCCACTTGATCCTGTCATGCGACTTGAGGATCTTTTCTTATCATTAAATGACGCTTAACTAAGGCGTATCAATGCTTAATTGTGCAAATCTGCACTTTATTAGGGATTGATATCCTTGGTTAGGCGTTATTTTTTTGCCTAAACAACCCAAATACACCTAGAGAGGATGGAGAAAGTTATGGATGGACAATTAACGTTATTCGATGAGGTCTTGGATTTACCAGCACTCAATTCACTTGTATCTGTATCATATATGGAACAGGAGACTAAAGTTGAGGCTGTCCTTGGTACGGGCTTCGATCTCTTAACTAAGTTTGATAATGTACAAATTGAAGGATGCTCTTTAATTTCAAATGAGGATCGGGATTATTGTGAAGCTGAAAACAGTAAATTCGATGCTGCAGTTGATCTTATCCTTAGGGCTAAAGAGTTTTATGAAACAAAAGAATTGACGAATGGGTTTTTGAGTACGAAAAGTTTGGTGAAGGAACTTGATGAAAAAATGAGTTCGATAACAAGTTCATTTGTGGACAATATTGTTTCGCATTTTAGAAAGACTTACTCGGTGTCCATTGACTCCAGTAAATTTCGACAGTACGATCACCTAGTTACATATAAGGACGTAATAGATGATATTTTACTGCAGATGGATGGAATGAACTTCTATGAGAAAGCGCAACACGAGATTAAAGAATCCATTCGAGAAGAAATCTATAACACTGATAGGGTAAAAGTTAAGTCCATTAGTGTGAGTGTCGCTAATTTCCTATCCTTTGAACCATGGTTCGGTAAATTTCGTAATAATCGCGACGAAAAACTCGGGAAGTTACTCTCAGGAATCGAATTGTTCGAATCAGGTGGACTAACCAAGCGAGAGGATTTCAGTACAATCACGAATGATAGGATCCGGGACGATTGGTTCAAGGAGTTTAAATTCGAAGGGATGAATAAATTCGAATCCTTGAAATGTTTTATGAACGGAAAAGTGCAGCTTAAGTTTACTAGTCACGAGTACGCCCTTCAGTTTGCGAAGGAGTACTTGAAGTATACTTAAGATAAATCATCTATACAGAGTGGCAAAGCAAAAGTAGAGTATTCTGCTTTTTCTTTTTTTATTCATCTTAATTTATGGAGGCAATCATGAAATACAAACATAATGGTATCGTTATCCCACAAGAAAAACGTAAAGAGATTAATGAGAAAATTCTGAGTATTATTGAGGCGAAAATAGATTGTGGGATTACACAGTCAGATATTTTTCAGGCCTATACGGGGGACGGAGGACTCCATGGACTCTCTCGTTCAGACTTTAAAAGTTATCATGACTATTCTGAGGCAAAGAAAGATATCGAACAGGGCCAGTTTTTCACCCCACATACCTTTTGTGATTTTCTAGTGGCCGCCATCAATCCCGGACCACAAGATCTGATTGCTGATCTCACATGTGGCATGGGGACATTTTTTAACTACGCACCTGTTGAGTCTAATGCATACGGGAATGAATTGGACATTAAAGCTTACAAAGTTGCAAAACATTTGTATCCAGAGGCTCATATTGAGTGCTCGGATATACGCTTGTATGAACCAGGTGTTCGATTTGACATCATCTTTGGAAATCCCCCTTTTAATTTGAAATGGGAATACAAAGGCGAACACTACTTGAGTCAGTTGTTTTACTGTATTCGTTCATATGACCTGCTTCAACCGGCCGGCTTTCTAGCTATGATTGTCCCTAACAGTTTTCTGAGTGACGATTTCTCGGATGGTCGGATGATCGAAGAGATGAATAAAAGGTTTTCTTTTGTTTGTCAATTGGATATGCCGGCTGAAGCTTTCAAGATGTTAGGTGTAAATTCATTTGATACAAAAATTATGATTTTTCAAAAGAAGAGTGAGCATTTAAATGCCCAGCCTTATTCACTTGATAAAATCAGCGTATCGACCTTCGATATCGTAGGATCCCGCTTCATTCATGAGCGTTATATTAAACCGCTTCTGGATGAAAAAAATCGAATTCGTCACAAGATCTTGTTTGAAGGGAAGCGCCAGGATAGTGATGGTGAATTTTCATTCAAGTTAAAAAAGCTGCTGTTTGATATTAAGCGGCATCCTACACTGTGCAAACATTATTCCAAATCGGTAGATTATGTGAATCGATATTACACGGAACAAAAACCTGCGGAGATGTGCGTAAACGAATGGGAAAAGAAGCGACTCACCAAGGGTAAAGTTCTTGCTTACTTACGCCGAATTATTAAAAATCAAAATGTGGTGCATAAAGAAGAGATTCGGCTGGTAAAAAGGAATTATGGCTTAAAACTAAAAGCCTACAGTCCGAAGATGCAGGCTCGATTAAATAAATTGAAAGCAACTAAGGAGCTCTCTTTCAACGAAATGGTTCTGGGGAATGAGTATCCCTTTGAAGATGGGAGCTATAAAAAGCTCATAGAAGCGAAGCAGAAGTCCTATCACAAACAAAGTCAGTTATTCGATGATATGGATAGAGATCCTGTCATTGAACAGTATTTAGATGAGTTTAGCATTTATGACTCATCTGTTAATCAAGTCATCAGGTTTAACGACAGGCAGAAAAGTGATCTTGGATTGATTATGCAGATGACCTACTCCCTCCTTAACTGGGCCCCGGGGGCGGGTAAAACGATCGCTGCGATTGCATGGTACAAACATTTACTTGAGAAGAAGAAGGTTCGGAACGCCTTTGTTGTTAGTGCTGCTCTTGCAATCAATCTTACGTGGGAAAAGAAATTAGAGCATTTTGGTGAAGACTTTATTGTCATCCGGTCACTAAAGGACATCGAATCAATTCAGCCAGGGCAATTCGTCCTTATATCTTTGAACTATATTCAAAAGTACAAGCGTCAGATTATGAAATTCCTGCGTAGGCAAAGTCAGAAAATCGCGTTAGTTTTGGACGAGTCAGATGAAATTTCGAATGCACAATCACTTCGTTCAAAAGCGGTTGTAGCTTGCTTCAGAAGAGTCAGATTCAAGCTGCTAACTACTGGTACAACGACACGAAATAATATTAACGAGTTATATTCGCAGTTAGAGCTTCTTTATAACAACTCGGTAAATATGATTTGTGACTGTGAAAACATTTATGAGGTAGGTAAGGACGGTGAAATTGAAGAGAAGATTAACCCTAATTATAATCGTCCATATCCGGCTTATGGCGGTCTAAGTCTATTTAAAAAATGCTTTAGCCCAGCGAAGGTAACGGTTTTCGGTGTGAAAAAGCATAATCAGAATATATTCAACAAAGATAGCCTTGCCCGCATTGTTCAAAAAACCATAATAACTAGGGGATTTGTGGACATCGTTGGAAAGAAAATTTACAGCCATATTACGCATCGTATTAGTCAAAATGATGCAGAGAAATTAGTTTACAGTAAAATAATTAATGAGTTCCAACAAATGATGCACTATTTCAAAAGAAGCGGAAACGCAAGGAAAGATAACATGTTAAAATTAATTAGGCAGATACAACTATTAATTAAATCTACTTCTAGTCCTCATCTTATGAGTGAGTATGACTCATTAATACTGCCTAATAAATATAACCACATCATGTCACTAGTAAAGCAATTTGATGAGAAGGTGGCTATAGGCACAGTCTTTCTGGAGACGGCGATTGAATATAAACGCTTGATGGAGGAGCGATATCCTCATCGACCTGTTTTTTTAATTAAGGGAGACGTTTCATTTGGAAAACGTACTCACTTAATTAATGAATTTGAAGCTTCAGATAATGGGATTTTGATAAGTACACAGCAGAGTCTAAAATCTAGTGTCAATATCCCAACATGCAATAAAATCATTGTGGAATCACTTCAATGGAATATACCAAAGCTAGAACAGTATGGGCGGCAGATGATGTGTGCGTAGCAATGTGGAGAGCCTATCACAAGTGATAGGAATCTACCACGATTGTGTAGAATCGTGACCTATTCCCTCCCCACAAAATAGGAGCAAAACCCTGTTTTGCCGGGTCAAGCTTGGAGGGTGAAAGTTGGGGCGTGAGCTGAAAGGATTGTAGGCAAGAGCGCCACTTCAAGGTGCGAATATCTATTGGTTAATCGGTTATTTTGAAGCTGAGATGGGTGGGGAATTTTCTAGGCCCTAGAGCGAAGAATCCTTGTAAAGCTCTATCTATCCAATGTGAGGAACAGTATTGGACTCACACAACTGGCCATTTAGCCAGTAGGACGGAGCACTACATATGTCACCGTCCGGATAGACATGTACGCCAAAGGCGTAAACCATTTGAAGGCAACCTAAGGATATTCAATGCGTGCTATGCAGATAACCTGCAAAGGAACCTGTAGGGAGGGTGTTGGCTGCCCCATGATGGACAGGTATCCGAAGGAAGCGTTAGAGTAATCAGAGCCAGGGAAAGCCTGAGCACACCTGTACCGAAGGGTATAGGACACCTGCGCGGCGGTGACGCTGTGTAAGGTGCTGGTGAATGACGCTAGGCGAATCGATTATTCGTCGTGAGCCGTGTGCTGTGAAAGCAGCCCGCACGGTTCTAACGGGGGCTTGAGGGAAACATGCTTTTTATAAGTAATGCGTCCTCATTCTACCCACCTGCTTTAGATTTATTAGATTTAATAGCAAGGAGTTTAAAGAGATTCATATGGTCACCTATGATCATACGATCGAGCAGAATCTTCTTGCGTTGTTGATGAGCAAAGAGCGTATTAACGACTATATAAAGACATTAGATTATAAGGAGGACTCCCAAATCTATGAGGAATATGGTATTGATTTGGATGTTCTAAACAATATTGTAGAAAAGGAAGTCGACGAAGAAGGTCGTGTTAGATTGACCTGGGGGAAGCAACAAGTATCCTAAGGAAATCATGTAGATAAAAATATTATTTGAGTTGGGAACATTAAGGAAAATATTAACAAGTATTTTTTGGTGTTTACAACAGAGATCATGATTATTATAATTGATGTTAATTGAATAAATAGAACGGGGAAGCACCTCGCACATAGGCATAAGCCTATGTCGAGGTGCTTTTTTTTATGTTCTAAAAGAACTCTCGATCAATTTAAAGGACTCAAAATGACAGCAAGGAAAGCTAGGTGTGAGATACATGAAGAGGGATCCTCCGTAATACGATTGATTTCGCATACTACATAGCACGAAGTGAGTAGGCTTTATCAACGGTAGCAGTATGTAGAAATATGGAATCCACATAAGACAGTCAATACATGGAAATAAGGAGGGGAAAGGTCAAGCTTCTTTGAAAATTACAACTTGTAAAGGGGATTGCACAATTGGTAAAACATAAGAACAGGTTTTTAGCAGTGGTACTTTCAGCGGCAATGTTGGTTTCGCCGTTTGCAAGTTTGGGAGCTTCGAAGGTTGAGGCTGCGTCTGCACCTAGTTATACAATGAAGCCCGAAGAAGTATCTGGAGTTACTGATATTGGCCCTCTTGTTACGGATGAGTCCGGTAAGCTAGTACTTGGTCAGAGTTCAAACAGAAATTTAGTTCTATATGATGATAATACAAAAACCTCAAAAGTATTAGTTACGGCAAATGCCAATATTACATCAGCTCAATTGTCCTATGATGGTTCAACTGTATTGTACTGGACAGGTAATAGCGTTAATTATCTAAATATAAATAGTGGCTTTACAAAGGTGTTGGCTACTAATGGTACTAATAATAATGGTAGTATGAATGGCGATGGATCGTTAGTAGGGTATGTTGCTGGAGGAAAGTTTAACTTTTACCATCCGGACACTGATACTAGTGAATCATTCACAATAAATGGTTATGGGGTTTATACGACCCCTAGCACGTATGCCCCAGCCAATGCGAATCCAATCTTATTAAATAGGTCAGGAACCAAGGCGTACATAATGACTGGCTCTAATATATCGTGGCCAGATTCGTATGAATACGATATTGCTTCGAAGACGGCAGTAAGAATAAATGGTGGTGTGGATACAGTCCTTTATCATATGCTGCCGGACGATAAGTTGGTTGTGCACAGAAAGGGAGGAGTAGGAACTGCTACAGAGTTCCGTTTTTACGACCCTTCAACAAAAACAGAAAGTGCCACCTTCAATAAAGGTTTTGAAGGTACCTTCATGAGAACCTCTCAAGACGGTAAATTTTTTCAAGATAGTAATGGATTCATTTATTCACCTAATAGAACAGTTGGATTCGGTAAATTTACCGGTACTTTTGCTATAACGCCAGACGCTCGTACCGCATACGTTCGTGGCAAGCAAACTAATCTAGTCAAGTTGGATTTATCAGATTTTGTTAACAACCCAGATACTTATCTGAGACCTACTCCTGTAGACGGTGTAGTTACTACTCCTTCGAACAATGATATCAAAATTCAATGGGATTATAACTATACCGCTCAGGATGGGTATGAGATTTATCGTGACGGTATTCTGGTCTCACAGATTTGGACACAAAATACAACAAGTTTCGTAGACACAATGGTAGAGCTGAACAAGAGTTACCATTACGAAATCTACAGTATTCTGAAGGGTCAGAAGAGTGATCCGGTGTCGTTCGACGTAGATACTCCAGCTACAGCTGCATTGGCTCTGGGTAACATCTCAGCCCATAAGGGCGACTATGTTTATTTCGCTAACCATACATGGCGGTTACTTGGGGATAATTATCTTATAGCCAATAGTGGAGAATTTCCACAGATGCAATACGCACCTTCGAGTGGAGCAGATAGAACATTCCATGCGGGTATTCAAGGTAATGTTGGTTATTACTTAAATACTACATATTTTGCATCCCTGTATCCCGAAGAGCGGGCGACTGTAGTAAGAACGAATTTCAAGGTCACGACAAAAAGTGGTATTGTTCTAAAAACAGTACCTGCATTTGTAGGACTTCCTAGCTTGGATGAAGTCCAGGCCAATAAAGACTTTGATATCTCAGATACTTGGACTCTTTCCACAGAAAGCACAAGTCTGACTGGAAATATCATGAGAGGCAGTGGAGGCTCTTCAGGCCCGAGTACTACTTATGATATTAGACCAGTGATGACATTGAATGCTAGAGCTCTAGTTTCTATGGGTTCCGGTACTTTGTCAGATCCGTATTTTGTCGATGGAGTAGGTGTGTTTGTACCTGTACCTACAAACTTCAAATTAGAGAAGGCTGATACAAACTCTATTACAACAAGTTGGAATCCTGTTCAAGGAGCAGCTCAATACATCTTAAAGAGAGATGGTAAGACTATTTACACTGGTAATTTGACAGTGTTTAAAGACACAGGACTCGAACTCGGTAAGTCATACAACTACACAGTCGTAGCTGCTGACTCGATGGGGAATCTGAGTTCCGAGGCGAGTCTTACTGCAAGCACTCTATCTACAAGCTTGCCATCGACAGAAGCTCCGAAAAACTTTAATGTGGTTGAAGTAACTTCTAATTCCATTAAAGTAGCTTGGGATGCTGTTGTAGGCGCGGAAGGTTATCAACTGAAGAGAGGAAATACAGTAGTTTATTCTGGTTCTGTAACCGAATTTACGGATGTAGGTTTGCCAGCTGATACGGAACAAACTTACACAGTTGTTGCACAAGCTGGTGGTACAAGCAGTGACCCAGCTACTACTGTCGGCAAGACAAACCCAGCTAAAACTCCATACCCGTCTAACTTCACTGTTACTAGCGTTACTTACCAACAAGTTGATATGAGATGGGATTCGGTAGCTGGAGCGGAATATGTACTATCCAGAGACGGATTAGAAGTTTATCGTGGACAGGATACTAGCTTCTCCGACGTGTCTGTAACTCCTGACACTAGAATTACTTACAACCTATTAGCCGTCGTTAATGGGGTAGAAAGTCAAGCTGCTGTAAAGGTCGTTAATGTTCCGGCAGAACCGAAGCCTGGCGTACCTCCTACAGTTTCGCCTGTGCTTAAAGTTGTTAGAGTAGCTTTCGATCGCGTATCGTTGGAATGGAATCCATCACCGGAGGCAACCAGTTATGACTTGTATCGGAATAACACTTTAGTAGCAAGTGGTACTTTGCAAGCTCAAGTCGATATTGGAGTTGCTCCGACATCGGATTATGTGTATAAAGTGGTAGCGCGTAATGATTTTGGGCAAGTGGAGTCAAATGAAGTGAGTGTAACAACACCATCGGAGCCACAGAACATTATCATTGTTCCGGCACCTCCGAAAGATGGTACTGTTACGTTCGACTTCCAAGTAATTTATGATGCGGATGCTTATAAAGTGTCACGCAATCCGGAAGTTACGTATGAGAAAAACCCAGACGGAACCTATCATGCTGTGTATTTCAATACAGCGACTGGCGAAACTCGTGACTTGGGGAATGTAAGTGAAGCCAATGGTTTCTTGAACTTTACAGAAATCGGTGTAGATCCTTCCAAGGACTATCATTACAGTATTAAGGCTTTTAAGAAAAACGCTGACGGAAGCCTGACTGAAATTGGTGATACCGAAACAACAGTAACAACCCCTCCTGCTGGTGGAAACGGCGGCGGCGGAACCACTGATCCTGGTAATGGTGGAGGAACTACCGATCCAGGTAATAATGGTAATGGTGGTAACGGAGGAAATACTGGAGGTGGAACTCCCGACCCTGGTAACGGTGGCAGCACTGGAGGGAATACAGGCGGCGGATCTACGGGAGGCTCTGGTGGTAGTGGCGGAACTTCCGGAGGAAACAGTGGAGGTTCTACTGGTGGAAGTGGTGGACAAACCACGCCAACTGAAGTCACTACACCTGAAGATAACAAGGATGGTAAAACCGCTGAACAGGGAAATACTTCTGAGGAGAGCAAAGAGACTCCTAAGTTCAACGATACTGAAGGTAACTTTGCTGAAAGAGAAATCAGCGATCTAGTATCGAAAGGAATACTCAAAGGTTATTCCGATGGAAGTTTTAAGCCTAACAACAAAGTTACCAGAGCGGAGTTCGCTATCATGCTTACTCGTGCACTGCAGCTCCAGTCGTTAGGTGAATACAAATATGGCTTTAAAGATTTTGATCTTAAAGCTTGGTATGCTCCAGAGTTGACGACAGCTCTTCAACACGTTGTCACGAAGGGATTTGACCAATACACATACAAGCCGGATGCTTTCATTCCACGTGAGCAGGCGGCTGTCATGGTATCCAACATTTTACGAAATAAAGGCAAAGATAAAGTTAAGGGTACCTTGGCGTTTAAGGATGAGAAATCCATCATCGGATGGGCACTTGAGGATGTCAAACTTGCAGCTTCAATGGGAATCATCAAGGGTTATGAAGATAACAGCTTTAAACCTAAAAATGAAGTGACTCGAGCTGAAGTAGCCGTAATGATTTCTCGTTTGTTAGAAAATATTAAATAATCTCTCAACCCTATTGATAATAGGGGGGCATATGTTGCCTATTCAAGGGTTTCTGATTTAATCAGAAACCCTTGCTTTAATAATATTGAAAAGGGCGACTCCCAATAATATGTGATGTAAGGAGCGATTAGATGGCTAGAGTCTTAGTAGCAGATGACGCGTCATTTATGAGATTAGTAATGAAGAATATCCTACAAAAGGGAGGGCATGAAGTGGTTGGGGAAGCCTCCAATGGGGTTGAAGCTATTGAACTTTACCAAGTACATAAGCCAGATATAGTTACAATGGATATAACAATGCCCGAGATGGACGGGATTCAAGCACTAAAAGAAATAAGAATAAAGTATCCTGCTGCTAATATCATAATTTGCTCTGCTATGGGGCAAAAGCAGATGGTTATGGAAGGTATAAAATCAGGGGCTAAGGACTTTATCGTAAAGCCTTTTCAAGCAGATAGGGTACTTGAAAGTATAGAGAAGTATTCAGTAGGGTGAGTTAATTCGCCCATATTGAGTGAAGGCCAACACGACTGGATAGAGATGATTAGTTCGGCCGACTAAGGGAGGGCACCTGTCACTATCTATTGAATTGTGCTATGATTAATTCATATCCTTTATCAATTTTTCATTACTCCCAGCAGGCGCAAAGGGAGCTTCTAACGATGATAAACACTCCTTAGATGGTGGACTATTTTACACGCTATACGTGTGCCAAAAACGTTCATCTTTATTGGAGTGTTTTTTTGTATAGCTAAATGGGCGAGGAATCCTCTTCATAAATAAATTATAAAATGTATCTCACAAGATGATCAATTATTCAATAACAGGTTGGTGATTTTGCGAGGTGCATTTTGTACCTACATCCATAATCAAATAAAGGAGAGTATGAAGATGAACATTAAATTGGGGAGAGGATTAAAACGACAAGGGAAATTTGTCATTATGAATTTGAAGCTAAAGTATCCGATATTGAACGAGTTTTAGAAGGAACTGGTGTAGGCCCTTTCGAGGGATCAAGAGACGCAATTATTCAGGTAATGAGAGAAGAGGGGGTCAAATATCAAGATATTAAGATTGTAAAAACAGTCAAGGAAGTAAGAACAGGACAATGGATATAACGATATTGTATTCAATGATAGGCACTCCTAATCGAATTCAATTAAACAATAGTAATGTTCTATAAACGATCTGGTTTTTGCCGGATCGTTTATTCATTTTTTAATCAATTTTTCAAAAGGGATGTGAAATTCGAGTGAGTAATAATATCAATGCTGAAGAATCCGTTGATTATTGGAAACAAAGAGCGTTCAACGCAGAGCAAGAACTAGATGTTTTAAGAGAAAAAATTGCTTCGATCCCTGATCGCATACAAGAGATTGTACGTGTAGGAATGGAAACAATGATCGAAGGGCAGATATTAAAGTCTCGCTTAGTGAAATTACAGGGAAGAGATTATTTTGTAAAGGAACGGAGATACGAGAACGGGCATGCAAAGCTTGTTCTTGTTGATGAACAAGGTAATGATTTCTTGGAAATTTCTAAATATAGGCCTGATATTGATTTGGATCCTGGAGAAATCGTATTGAATAATAACAGGGGATACCATGAAGCAATTATGGTGCTGCAGAAAAAAGGAGTGTTAGATCGCCTTTTGAAAATTCGTGATAATGAGATTTGTATCTCAACAATACATGTATAAGGAGGAGAATGCCTCATGGCTATAACTATTCTAGAAAGTATAGAAAAAAACAAATTTGTGGAGAGAAAACCGAACAGAAAGGATGAACAGTTTTACTATAAAGGAATCTGGTGGAACATAAGTAATATGCTTCAATACATTCAGGAAAAGGGTATTAAGCCGAGGGAGTACCCAATAGATTTACTAAGAAATGATAATGTTGAAGTAGATGAACTTTACGCTATGACCGCTGACACCACAAAGCCAGGCATCGTCATTCAACTTACTCCTGAATTTACTTTGTTAGTTGACGGCCATCATAGGATGAAACGGGCAATTACCGAGAATCATTCTGATTTCAAGGCGTACCATTTAGGAATGAACGAACATGTTCATTTTATAACGGATAAAGAGAGCCTAAAATACCTTAGGTTACTCATTGGTAAAAGTAACTTGAACGTCCAGAAAAAAGCAGCCAATTAGGCTGCTCAGATTGTTGAGAAACCCTGTCTTTTTAAAGGCACAGGGTTTCTTTTGTTGTGCAATCTAGGGATGAAAAGAGAATCCCTGGTGGTTATCCTCGTCTTTCTAGGCGATCCAGGTGGATCGCCATCTTCTTCATGTTCTGTACAGCTGCTGTCATCAGAGCTTGTTCCTTGACATTCTGTAATCCGCACAAACGGCAATAGCGAAACCCATGGAGCTCTTTGGCATCCGCGAAGCTTCGCTCTATCGTTTCTTTCCGTTTTCGGTATAAATATTTGCCGGATCTACTTAGCCGGTTTGCTCGTACCCTTTCTTTACTGTCTTCCTAGACATGTCGGGTCACTACTTTCCGGTGGTTGCGAGATCTGGTACATTCGCTCAACATCGGGCAGTTTTTGCAATGCTTTGGATCAGATGCATACTGCCGATATCCTTCGCGATTTGTAGTTCGGTAAATAAGCTCGTGTTCTGCAGGACAAATATAACGATTTTGTTCAGCGTCATAAGTGAATTTCCATTTTGGAAATAATCCTTGCGTCGGATGAAATCTTCGGTGAGCAATAACTGCAAAAATCCCACGCTCTTGCAGCCCTTTGCAGATCGGTGAAGTTAAATACCCAGAATCAAGTGCAACTGCTTCCACTTCAAAGCCAAATCGTTTTTGCTGACGATCTAATCGAGATAAGTAGGGAATCGAGTCATGTACATTCCCAGCCGTGACATGAACATCCGTTTGTTTTTTGAACATCAGATATTGTTTGAGTAACTAAAGTCGATAATGCAGGTTTTCTAGCAATGGACATCATCCTCCTAGTAAATAATGATCCGAGGGGATAATAGTAGATCAGTGGTTTAGATTTCTTTAAATCCTTATATTTTTTTCTAAAGGCAAACTTTTGGCGGAATTTCCTATATTCTTCTAATGCCTTCTGCCGTTCTTCATCTGTCATTGTTAATAGACAAAATTCATCTGCGATGATGGGAATACACTTTTTTTTGTTTTTCTTCCGCTGACGCTTTTTCACTAAACTCACCTCTGTCAAATTATTTGTTTCGTACAATTCACCCTATAATACGAATTATTAATAATTTCGATTCTGTTATTCACTATAATGTATTGAACAGAATGAACGCTTCCATCAATTTTAAGCGAGAAGGCCCTAGATTGACGTGATAGCTGGCGAAACTGTGGGATAACCTTTTACAGGGCATGCTCAAAGGCCTATGCGTGGCTTAGTGATCAGGATGCTCCCTCACAAGGGAGAGCGACTCGCGGCATAGGTTGGACTACTGACCGACGACATAAGCTTTTTTAGACTATTTTCCGAATAGTAAATCGCGATATAGCAACAGCTCCAAACTAATACATCATTTTCTCTAAACAAATGAAACAAAATTGGAAAATTTACGTCTATAGAATTAGGGAAAGGTGGGTTATGGAGCAAAGAACTTAATTGAGAGCATAATTTTTTTGAGGAATGCAGAATCCATTAATATCAGGAGGTTATTATGCTAAAAAAACTGACTCTAACGCTAGTGGCAGCTTCAATGCTGGTTCTTTCGACTTTACCAACTCCAGGATTTGCAGACAATCAAATTTCTACGACTGTTGACAATGGCCAACTGCTGAACAATCGAGTACTAATTCCGTTACGAGCGGTGTCTCAAAACTTCGGGGCCACTGTGGAATGGAACCAAGAAGCAAAAACTGTAACGATCAATAAAGGTGACTCAAAAATAATGCTTCCCGCGAATTTTAAACGAGCAGTAGTTTATAGCCCCTCCAATGATCCGTCCATAAAAGATGTTAAGCGCATTGATCTTGATGCTCCAGCTCAGATTATACAAGGTACTATCTTTGTTCCGATGCGGTTTGTCAGCCAATCGTTGGGTGCGAATGTAACGTGGAATCAACAAACGAAACAAGCCACGATGACAATGAATGACAAAAAAATTGTTGTTAACATGGAGCAACCGACTATAAAAATTCCTACCTCACAGATACTCACGGACGCACGCCTAAAAATTCTCTCTGATAAGTTGAACGAAGTAGCCAACCTTTCCTCCACGAAGAACCTGAATTCCAAATATGAATCTTATTTTACAAAACGTCTCATTAATTCGCTTGTAAAAAATAAATTGCAAGATAAGAATCGCTTCGAAGCTCCTATAACAACTGCATACTATACAAGCAAGACAGCTGCAAGCTTATCACAATCCACCATCATAGGAAATGATATGACTGGTCAAGAGAATTACGTTACTGATCGTTCTTCGAATTTTGTATTTATAGATGGGGTATGGAAAGTCGACGAAGTAAGCTTTACATTCAGATCCATTCCTAATTTGGGTTACTAAGTGAATGATTCAAGTAAAAGTTATACTATTAAATTGAAAGAAGCCCCTAAAATGGGGCTTCTTGTCGCTTATACTGTTTGAAATGCTACAAGTGCAGGGGTTGATAGTCCACCAGCCGCTGAGGAGTATATAACCCGGCTTATGGATTGACCATGTTCAAGTGTCACTTTAGCTACTTCCACGGCTTCTTGAGTACTGGCTCCTGGCCCTGCAAGAGTCGGAATCGTGTAGGTCACTCCATCTCCGCTCCATTTAACTGCGCCTCCGTAAGGATCGACCCGCGCTCCAATATAGATCTTAATAACTTTTTGAAAGCCAGTTGTATTAGTGAGATTGACTGTAAGATTATATTTCGCACCGTAATGTCCTTTGTTGCTGGCCGCAGCATTGGAAGGATCATACGAAGTCGAGGCTGTCATTAGGTTATCAGACTGAGCGTTGCTCATGTTGAAATATTTCCATCCCGTTCCTGCAGCGTAGTTTACGCTGCTTGCAATATCGGCAAAGTTCCAAGAACCTCGTGGATGAACCTGACCTGTCGGACCGGTCACGTAAGGTGTCACTTTATTTTGGTTCTGACGAAGGTTTGCTGTCGAACTAGATGCAGCAACTGTACGTAGTTTATAAACCATACCAGTAGAAGTCGCTGTGTTGCTCAATGAAAATTCGATGACACCCCCTACTAGGGAGTCGGCAGGAACAATCCATTCTTTAACCACACCTACATTACCAGCAGAAACGGAACTGTCAGTTGCTGAGATACTATCAAGTGTATCAGCTACTAGGGCCGTTGCAGTACATCTACCTTGTTCAACGAAGTTATTTACTACGGCAACGGAACTTTTCAGATTATGAATGGAATAAGAAGTTGTACCCGCGTTACCAACAGTGATACCAACTTTTATAGGGGTACCTCTCTTATTAAGATGCCATAAGAACACACGATATCTAATCGATGTTTCACCCGTGGTGGTATCATGCCATAAAGTTGCGAAACCATTTTCAAATGGAATCGATGGGCTGATTGTTTCTGGGTTGTCCGAAATAACAAATCGGGTACTAGTATTTGATTTGGAACCCACCAAATGTGTTGGAGTGCTTCCATTGGGAACTACTGGAATGGAGACTTTAGTTTTAATAGATTGATTACAGGACATAGATATTTCCCTCGTTTCATTAGTTTTTTAGGGCAAAACTTGTTGGGATAGATTCCTGCTTTTGTGTATCCCTCACATTAAATAGGTTTAAGTTATACAAGATGTTTGGTCAAAATGTATCTAACTGTGCACCGTTAGTATTTCGACTACATTAATTAAAGTGTAAGAACCTTTTAAGAAATCAACCTGCAACTTAGACTGCCTGATAATTTTTTTGATAGAAAAATTAAGTAACAGAAACAGATATTACAGATATTAAAGCACTTGATGAGTGGATGCATGTTTCTGCTGGTTGCTTCAGAACCCGATGACGAAAATCGTCACGCTAACTTCTCCGCATTTTCGTACACTTATTACTTTCGGTTCTGCAGGGCCAAACCGCGCCGACCTGCTGGAACGAATCCGCCAGGTATCTTCTGCAGCTAAGAAATGCTCTTGTACTGTAGAGGGAAGGAGCTCGCTGAATCAGGCCAGCCGGTTCCTCCTACGAGCGGAATGTCTCCATGTACCACGAAGAGCTTGGATCGCTGAAGTAGTCTTATTTTTCGGACAATTTAACCGTGGAAATAGGATTTGACAGAAGGGGAGTACACAATGTCATTAGGAGTTATAGGAAGAATACTTCAAAATGATAAGAAACTGCATATTCACCTGTGTAAAGATTAGTAGAGGTAATATACACATTTGAGGAGGATACTAGATCGGAACAGATAGTGAGGTGAGGTAATATAAATACTTAATGGGCCATTGGTTCAAAGATGGGATAGATATGAAGAGGGAGATAGTTGATGAAGAAACAACCTGGGAATGGGAAATGTGAATCTCACGGACAAGCTGCAGCGAGAATTTAAAATAATTGTATTAGTAAGAATTATTAAGGCAACGGCTGCAGCTTGCCTGAATCAAACTATTATTTATTCTTTAATAAGTTACAGAATGAGGTGAAATCAGGTGTGTTAGTTAAATCGTAAGATTTAATTTTTTTAATTAAAGTTTCATAAATGCTTTGTTCAAGATCCTCTTGTCGATCACGTTTCGTTTTATTTTTTTGGGACTTTATCACAGGTGTGAACATTTCAATGATGGTCATCATGGCATCTTTGTCTCCATTCTGTGCACGTTGAACCAAATCAAAAAGCTCATCTTGCATGCTTCTCATCCCCCTTTGAAGCCAAAACCTCCATTAAGTCTCTAATTGTTTGCGTTAGTAAATCTATTTTCTTTTCGAATCGTAGCAGTAGATAACCCGTAAGTACGATTGGGAATCCAACTTGGCTGATTGCTGTCAGTAAAAATGTTATAGATTGTGTACCATCCATATTTAGATCACCTCCTCCCTGATAAGGTGTGACCTTAATTTCGAAAGTGCCGTTTTACGGGTTTTATTAACGGCCTGTGGAGTAACACCCATTATTTTGGATACTTCAATATCCTTGTAAGACATTCCATACACTAAGGATGAAACCAGCTTTTGATTTGGAGATAAGTTAGAAAATGCAGTTTCTAATTCTAAGTTCGTAAGTGATTCTTCAAATGATGGTAGGTCAAAAATTGGGTTTTCTTCCGATTGCGGTAGTTGCGAACAAAGCAACTCCCCAATAGTAGATGACGAGCCCTGGTCACTTGTTGTAGGAAGATCAAAAATTAGAGGATTACGAACATCATTTTTATGATTGTTTCGAAATTGATCTACTGTGCTGAATTTAATTGTGGAGACAAGATATTTAATAAACCGAATGCGAAAAAAGTGATTACGGAATCGCTTCTCAAGTTCGTCTTTACTCTCAGTATCACCTCCCAAAGTACGTAATAATAAATCAACATTATAGTCTATATTGAAGAATTCATGCACAACACGATCTTCAAATATGGTCTTATTGTTGTCTCTATATTCTAAGTATTTTTGATTGCGGCCATTATTCATACCTATTACCTCCTATGTTTCATCATACCTATAAAGTGTGGTATAGAGGGTGAAAAAACAACCAAAAAGGGAACAAGTGTTCTTTTTCGAGGGATAAAAAAATGACCCCTGGGATAGGATCATATGTTCTGTTTATAGTAATATTATACTATATTGAACGTCTATTTTCACTATATATCTAGTCTTCTTTAGAGCTTTTTTTCTTTTAATCTATATTCTGAACTTTCCAATTCCCATTTTGATTTTTCTCTAAAATGAATGTTTTTTGCCCAGAAAAGTTTTTTTCTTCTACTGATTCTATGTTTGTATTTCCTTCGAACTGTACCGTCAAATGCACTTTACTTGAAGTATGAAATTTAATAATTTCAAAACTTACAAATCTGTAGTGGACTTGGGGATCGAATAAATGTTCATACACTGAGGCATCATTTGGATTTAGAAGATTTGAAGCAAACTTTTCTTTATCGCCAGATATAATAGCATCAAGACTGAGTACTAGGGTTTTTGCAATTTCGGACTTCTTTGTATCATTATTGTAGTCCTCAACTTTAATCAAAACAGCAGGTTTGAAATTTGGATCTAACTTCAACTTGCCTTCAGATTGAGTAGTGGATACTTTGTTTTCTTGTTTCTCTGTTGATGCACACCCAGTTAGAAGAGCCATAATAAGAAAAAAAGGAATCAAAAAACGAAAGTACATAAAATCGCCTCCTTACTTAGTTTATAATTATACGATCTAAATGTGTAAAATGTTGCCACGAAAAATTAGGAGGCAGAGCCTCCTAATTTTATGCCCAATTTGAAGGGTCTACAGTAACCATATGCCATACTAGCGTAGAGTTAGTATTTGCATCCGCCGTTGTCCCGTCAGATTTCTTCCCACGCATCTGCGATAGGTCACTGCCATCAAGCATGACTCCGTAGTCTGCACCAAGTTGCTTCAAGATAGAACGCATTTGAAACGGTGTTGCATTAGATGCCGCAACAAGAATTATCTTCCGTGTAGACTGTTTGTATCCGATCGCGGTGCGGTTTGCTTTATAAGCCGGACTAACACCATTAATGCCATTAGCATTTTCAACAGATACAACTTCTTTCGTGAATGCAGTTTCATTGTTATCAAAAGTACTCCGATCACAGTGTAAACTCATCCCACCAATAGCCCAGTTAATCCAATCTAGAGGATAACCAGCATCTTTAATTGCATTAATAATAGGAACACTAATTGATCGAGTTCCACCAGGAGTATTAAAACATACCATAGTTCCCCTTTTATAACCTTTTGCGTGTAGGGTACCGTTAGGCCGAACAGCTACTCCCTTACTTGCACATGCAATGCCATATACTTCACCTGATTGTCGATCCAGGAAAGTACCATTTGTTCCGAACTTCCCAGATGTCTTAACACTATTAGATCCGACATTTTGTACTGTGACTGCCTCTAGGTCTGCCTCAATGTAAGACACAGATTGTCCTTCAAGTTGAGTATTCCGATACTTTGCTGTTGTTGCCATTTTCTTTTCTCCTCTCAAGGCAAATTTGCCGTTTATATATTGAGAAGCTCGCTTCTCGTAATTTAAAGTGAAATACAATGGCAATAAAACAACCTTCGATCCGATAAAAATGAAAGCTTTTCATTAACGGAGGAAAATGCTAGTATTGTGCTATACTTTTTAATTTTTCTACTCTCTAGCATGCGCACAAGAGAGTTATATTTACTAAGAAGCATCTGAAAGATGACTAAACATTAAATTCACACTACACGTGTGTTTTGTTTGGTCACCTCTCAGGTGCTTTTTTCGTGCCTATAACCAAATAATCATTTGAGAGGATGTAATGACATGGAAGAAAAAGAGTTGTTAAGGAAGGCTTTAAATTTCTTCAAAAATGGAAAAGGAACTAGGGAGATGATCGCAAATTCTCTTTTGGTGATTCAAGATGAGGTGTTGAATATAGTTCCATCTAGGTTTGAGGAAGAAAGAGACGCTGTGAATAAGGTTCTTTGTGATTTAGATGTCTATGGAAATCGAAGGGTTGATTTGATCTTGGAAACAGGTACTCCTATTAACATACTTGCACTCACAGCATTAACTGCTCGTGAACTTGCAAACGGAGTACTATCATTACCTGAGGGAAAGCAGTATAAGCTGAGTTGGGGAGAGAATACAAATAAAGTTATCGCTTCTGCAAAAGAGATGTTTCCGGAATGGTTTGGGAACATCGAAGAAACTCTTATCTTACAAAATTTGAAGGCTGAGTTTGAGAGAGAGATATCATCTTCATTGGAACAAGTTCAAAAACTGGGTGCTGCATCGATCATGACAGATGCAGATGTAACCACTTTGAATGATCAGATAACGGTTCGGATGGATAAAATAAAAGCTGAGATTTTATCCTCCGAACTTTCCATGTCAGCCAAAGAACAATTTAAACAATGCATAAGTGAGGCATACGAACAAGCATTGGCTCACGTTCAACAAAAACGAGAGGAAGAACCGATCCGGTTGCTTTATTATAAGACAGGAAATCGAATTGCTGTTAAACTCACTTGGGTAAATAGTTCTTGGTCATATCACAAAGGACGAGGAAAAGAAGTTCGTATAAACAAGGGTGCAGATCGTGGAGTGTATAAATTCATTGTTTCCCTGAATTACATTGAGGATTTCCTTTATATCAACGAGGTCTCAATTGATGATGTTTGGGTGGAGGAAAGTAGCATTCAGGAATGCTACCGGTTTAACGATAAAATCAGTGCCAATCTCACACCAGCATTCGTGAGGGAATGGTATAACTATGATGCCCCCACACTAGAACGAATATCGCCGAACATAGGAAAGAGGGGACAAACAATGTTTGGAATGCGTCTTAATCATTTCACCACAAATCTTATTGAAGATTGGAAATATGTGAGTGAGGATATAACCCCAGAAGAGGCAGAATCTCTTATGAAAGGGTTCGAGCACACAGGAATTTCAAAGGAAATCCGAAATACATTGAAGGCCCGGGAACTTAAAATGCGTGGCGAAATAGATGAAATTAAGGCATGGGTAGAGAGATACGATACGAATGTTCAGAATGTAATTAAACAGAATGAACAGATCATTATCAACTCTCTAAAAATAGCTTTTTATGATCGCCTAATACCAGTGAATGGAGCTGATGGAAATACAGGGCCGAAATTTAATGATAATTTTGGGCTGGATTGCGGTTTTATAAATATTCATGTTACGGATCCCGAGTACATGGAGAAGAGAAGCATTCTTCGAAATGCTATTTCTACGGTTTCCTGCTACATGGATCTAAAGTTGCCTGTATTTAGTCAAAGTTTAACTTTCATGCGAAAGCAGTTCGAGATCACGCGAACGATTGTGAAAGAGAAGCTTGGTATTGATCTTGTTGCATCTACGATGCTTGACTAATTTAGGCTAAGGGGAGTTGATATCAACTCCCCTTTTTTTATTTACAGAAAATTATATTTATGGTATCCTCACATCATACCTAAATTTTACTTTTGATACTCCAAGCTCGGGCAAATGGAGTCTTCTAATTGTAATGCGCTCTTCTTTCGAGTGACCAATCTGTCATTTTGACAGTAATCCTTCTATTGGATTGGTCTCTGGAAAGGGTAGCGTATTTTTTTTACCCTAAAAACCAATTCCTATTCTATTTGGAGGTGCTTTTGGTGATTAAAAGCGATTCAACAGGATTTTATCAAGAAAAGATCGAAAAATTACGGCGTGAAATGGTTTCTATGGGAATGGAGCTGGGGTTAAATCACCCAGATGTAATTCAGAAGAGTCATGAATTGGATTCACTTCACAATCTATACCTCCAGGATAAAGCAACCTCAGTGTAAATTTTCATAAGCATCCAAGAAGAATTTAAAAGAAGGGAATAGAGAGGAAATGAGCTCGATTCTTCTCTTTTCCTTCAAGTAGTGATATAATCAATGTATACCTTTTAACTTTCTTTTCTATTCTATTCTCTCCTCAGGCCCGGGCAAGAGGACATTCTAAGTATTTCAATTTTATTACCTATCCGGGTAGGTATGTATATATTTCTATAAATAACGCTCGTTTGCAGCGTCCAAATCATTAATTCTCATCTTTTGAGGTTAAATTTTGGGCTTTGCAAAGGAGCGTTTTTTTGCTTCTACAACCCAAAACCAATTATTCTAGGAGGATTTTAACAATGAGTCGTCAACAACATTTAGCAATTTCCAGAATGGCCAGACTTCAAGCATTAAGGGAATTACCGGTATTTGGTAATTTGACATTGAAACATGGTTCGAAATCATGTGGAAGCGCAGTTATTGAACTCCAAAAAAACTATAAGTAAGTATGAATTGTAATACAGAAAGGCTTTGCTCATAAATAGGGCAGAGCCTTTTTTACTTACTTCGGAGGTGAAGATCTTGTTTACTGTTATTGCGTTATCAGGCCCGCCAGCTTCGGGGAAAACAGCCATAAAAAAGTATCTTGGTTTTTCTCCCGTTACGACTGTAACGACAAGAGTACCTCGAGAAAAAGAAGTTGATGGTGTTGATTATCATTTCAAAACAGTTGAGGAATTTTTGCGGTTATATCATGCTGGTGAAGTAGTCGAGAAGAATTTCTTCGAAGGTAACTTCTACGGCATGCATAGACACACCTTGGAGAAAATAAAAACGAGCAACTTCGTATACACAATTGTATGCGAAGCAAACGGAGTGGACTTTTTAACTCGGTATTTCGGGGAGGAGCATCTCCTGCCTATTTATTTGAATGTAGATTTGGAAACTATCGAAAGACGTCTTAGGGAACGTAGTTTGTCAAAGAAAGACTATTTGAAACGATATAACAGGGCAAAACATGAGTTATCTCCGGAATATATGGCCTACTGGGGAAGAGGCAATGGTCATATATTGTATAACGGGGATTCAGTTCTGTTATCTGAAACTGCACAACAGATAAGGGATTTGATAGTAAAACGCTAACACTTAATAAGGAGAATAAAACGCCGGTAGTATCGGCGTTTTATTTCTTTCTAATTCACTTGTTTAAATAGTTTTGTAATAAAGTGAAATAAGATCAGTATGACAGGAAATACTAATATAAAAACTAAATAGTTGGATAGCTTATGAATTGGAGCCAATATTATCAGCATTGACGATGAACTTCTATTTGACGATTGGAATTTGTGGGAATGCCACAATAATTCGCATTGGGTTCCTGTAGACTAAACTAAATAAAATGTGAATTCAGTGAATTGTATTTATGGATAGAAAGGAATGTTATCATTGTTTATATTGAATGAAGCGTATATCAAACAAACGCTAAAAGAGGAAAAGTTGTGGAAAGTAGGTGAAGCTGATACCTTCCGCTTTGATGATTGGGAACTTACTTTAAGAAAAGAAGAAAAAATATACAACCCTTTCAATTATTCAGTCAATGGGTTAAATGGAACAGGATCTAGTATAAGTAGAAGATACAAAACAATGGAGGATGCTTTCTTGCACATCGTTAACAAATTCAATGAAAATGCAAATTTGAAAAATAGATATGATAGGGTAGATGATTTATATGTGTAATACTAAATAAAATATGACTTTAATTAAATTTAGAATAGGAGTGGGATGATAATAATAAAGACAACTAAAGACCTCTACGTTTCTACTTTAGAATTAGCCTAAAAGGGAGAATTAGTTCTGGAATATATGGCCTACTGGGAAAAAGGTAATGGTCATATATTGTATAGCGGAAATTCGGTTCTGTTGTCTGAAACTGCAACTCTAAATAGGGAGATTAAAACGCCGGTAGCAAATTATCGGCGTTTTATTTCTCTCTAATTCACTTGGTTAAGTAGTTTTGTAATAAAGTGAAATAAGATCAGTATGATAGGAAATACTAATATAAAAAGTAAATAGTCAGATAGCTTATGAATTGGTGCCAATATTATCAGCAATAGGGGGATAGATGCAAAGAGATAGGTGAGAGTGTTAATATGTAACCAACCTTTGCGGAAGTAGCTATTAATATATCTCCTCAATAGGAACATTTCTATTAAAGCTAACAATGATCCTAGACCAAGCATCCATAAAATGAATGGGTCAGTTGTTACTTCGAAAACGTTTATCATTCTAGCACAAAAACCTAATGAGAGTACGATTATCAATAAAAGATCGATGATCATTTCATTTCTCCTTTCTTAGTGTTAAACAGGAGAGATATGAATACATATTAACAAACTTTGATCATAAGAGATGCTTTTCAAGGTAATCAATTAGTGTTAAGATTGACCATATCATTTTCAAACACTTTTTCTTACCTTCAAGCAGGCGCAGATGGGGGCTTTAAGTAACGATCTAGTTCAATGCACTCTCTTACGAGTGACTAACTGCAATTTTATGCAGAATTCCCTAATGATAAAGGGATTAGTCATTGGTAAGGGCTGTGCATTTTTTATTGCCCTACAACCCAAATTTTCCACTGAGAGAGGAGATTTAGCAAGTGATAATTTTAAAATTTGATGAGGTGATAGGAAAGTCTGCTATTCCTGATGTTCTGGCAGATGAAATGGAAGGGGCAATGATTCCACTACAACATGTCTTTCATTTTGGAATGTATCGGCACCAACGTTTCGCTGATGTAGACTTTTCAAAGTTTACGTATAAGCAAGCGAAACGCGCTATGGATGAGGCGGCAACACTGACATGCGATGATTATGGTGATGAAGAATATGTGAACCGTGACAATCTGATCGTACAAATCGCCCGTATTACGCATTTCAAGTTGTGTAGTTTTTCGTCCCATGTCACTTCAACACCTAAACGCAGGTTTATCTAGGAGATTACTATGGGGAAAAGTTGTATGTATTATTCCGATGGCATCGAAAATTATTTCGTTGCAATAGATAATCTGGTAATGGCCAAGTTACTGTTTGATCTGGGGAAACCTTTACCAGAGGATTATGTGTTTACAACGGACACTATTGACTGGAATTCATCATTTTTTGTCCTTGGTATTGAGTTGTTAACGAGTACCAAAGCGGATATTTTAAATGTTGAAGGAGATTCGTATTCTTTTTTGGTGGAGATTCCTGAGGCCAAACAATGGAAAGAAATATTGGAATACTTTCCTGATGCATCAAAAGATCAGATTTGGTTTCTTGAATCAATCGTAGAAGTAGATGGTTTGATAGAAGAGTTCACAGACACTTCTGTAGAGATAGAGTTTTGTCTCGGATCGGGCTTTCTTTTCAAAGTATACGGTTTAGGATCTTATTACGTTTTTTTCGAAAGATTCTGTACCTGTTATCTGCGACTTCAACTAAAAGTTGCGGAATGGAATCGTAAAAGAGGTGAAATATGAGTTATATAGCAAATGGGACAGTAATACAAATTCCTGAGAATGAGAAGAGCAACACTCACTTGGTACATGTCCTGAAACGTGCTAATGGTTTGACTGTTTCAGATCATAGGGTTCTCATGGATGATTTGCTCAAAGCTTTATACAGCATGATGGAACCTACAGAACTAACTCAGTTAATCTTAGAGGAGGAAAATGGGGATTATGAGCTTAATCAAATTTTCGATCCCGTATTCCAATCCCAAAATTATGAAATCATTTTCAGATGTCTTAACCTGGTTCTAACAAAGTGTCGATCAGAGGATGACATGAAAATGCTCACTGTAATATTACGTTCATTAGCGGAGAGATTCGATATATCTGAAATCGATGCTGAGGGATTAAATGACTTGCTCTTAATGCTTTTGAATCGAGTTAAGAGTATTGATGATGAAGAAATCCTATTAAGGCTCTACATGACCTTATTAAAGAGAATCAATATTGCTAGTAGCAAAAGAGAGGTCATTGGGGTGCTGCTGCGACAGTTGGCGGATAGGATGAACCATGAAAGGGATCAAGATGTGAAACGTTGGTTCAAGGAGCAAATCACATCTTACATGCCTGCTCATAAATCAATGACAACACCTATATTTCCACAGGGAACTATCCTGTATCAAGAAGAGTTGAGTGGAAAGAAGATCTTAGTTCTGGAGGTTGAAAAACTGCAACGGGATATTCGTTACTACAACACTCCCTATAGTGCTGTTGGTCATCCAAAATTGTTATTCGAATTTAAGCTTAACGGTAAGAAAATAGTTCATTGCAATATACTTGCAATGAAAGATGAGCCAGTAAAACCAACTTCCAAACTCTATCATTATCCATTTGGAAATGTGTTTAGTAATTTTAATGCATGCTGGCCGCAACTTGATGAGATAGAGATCACGCAGCTTACACAATTACGTAATTTGCCTAGTCTCTTTTTTAGAAGCTCGACTAATGATCATGGCTATTCGGGGAAAAATCTTCGTGAATTGTTTATCAGTTTACAGGGGAATGACTTCGATGATGAAACCTTGGTAGAAACAGGGTTAACCGTTGCTGATCATTTCGGGCTTATTTCATATTCTGAGGAGATGTAACCATGGAACAAAATACACCAGAACTCTTTGTTGGACAACTTTCGCTGTTCGGCGATGATGCATTCGTAACAAATGAAAAAAAAGAAGTTTCGACAGAATCATGTAATGTATCTGAAGTAAAATTGTCTAGTACTATTGCTGCGGATAATAAAGCTAAGGTTAGAAGTAAGAAAGGTGTAGCGAAGAAAGAAGATGAAGTTCCAAAAACTCCACCTATGCCTAAACTTGAGTCTATCAATCTTGGGGAAGGGTGGAAAATCCATTATGCAGCCACACAGTTTGAAGTGGATATTCTGTTTGCAGATGAACTGAATACAGGTGCTGTAACAGCAACACTTGAAGAAATTCGTCTAAAACTAGTGACGGAAGAGGATGCTGCTGAACTGACTCCTTCAGGAACTAAATGGAGGTATGATATAGATCTAAAGAAGCTTTATCCAGAGGCATGGGGCCAGGATAAGGGATTGTACTGATATGGCGGGATTCTTTTGGCATCTCAAAGAATTTTTGGGTGTGCCAAATAGGCAGCCCAATAATTATATCGCAAGCAGTGATGGAAAGATTTACGTGATTAAGGATTCTCAAATTGGTAGAGCTGTACTGAAGAGCAAGAACGTTCCTAAGTTGGATAAGATAACAGAAGGGTTCGAGTTCAAACTACCAAAGATACCAAACAGTATGTTGCAAACGGCTCTCTCTTTCTTTCGAGCATATTGGAATGATGCGGTGCAAAATGAAGCTATGCTTCGCATTGTTTTTGACACAGTTGAACAAACGTATTTATTTGACTGTCCAAAACAGTATGTGAGAAGTGACCGGGTTCATGCACCGGACGTAGGTATTGATTTTCCAGAACCTCGATATCTAGACGTTCTCCATATCCATTCACATCATATTTGGCCGGCAGTATTTTCGGAGATTGATGATCTCAATGAAAGAAAATTTCGGCTTTATGTGTGTGTTGGTCGAATGCATAACCCGCTTCCGGATGTCACGGTACGAGTAGGGCATGGTGGTTCGTTTGTTTACCTACCGGTAGACTACATATTCGAATCAGCCAACCTTTCGTATAAGTTAGATGATTATCCGAAAGAATGGGAGTCAAATGTAATTATTGAATAATAAACGAGAGAGGCCTCATCGTAGGCCTCTTTATGTTAGGGGTGAGCGGATGAACATAATTAACGTGAAGGAAAAAGGTAGTATTACATTCCAAATTTCCGTTATTGGATTGGGAGGTAATGGCTCTCATTTTGTGCGTACTATGCTGCAGATGATGTCTGGTCTAAAGAGCTCATCTGATGCTAATGTTTCTTTTGATATAACACTCGTCGATGCAGACAGAGTGGAAGAAAAGAATTTCCATAGGCAGCTCTTCGATGAAGACGATCTTGGCGAATATAAAGTAGTTTCGCTAGTAGATCGATACGCTGAATACTACGGCGTACCATGTAAGGCTGTTAGGGAGTACGTAACCTCTACCGAGATGCTCGGCAAACTGTTTGGTGAGGGTGATATATTCATTGGCCCAGAAGAACAAGTAGTACGTATTTTAATTGGTCTGGTGGATAACAACAAAACTCGTCAATTATTCCATGAGTTTTTTGAATCAACCGCATTGGAAAACTTCATTTGGATAGATGCAGGGATTGAGGGTGTAATGCAATTTGAAAACCCTACTAAAGAACAGCAATTATTGATCGACTGCAGTGGCTACGGGGGACAAGTGGTGTGTGGCTTAAAGTATCGTGGCCATACTATCTTAGAACCAGTAACACGGGTCTATCCAAATATATTGGAAGATAGAAATACTTCATTCCCAGGCCAGTCATGCGGGGATGTAATTGTTAATTTTCCTCAAAGACTTGCTACAAATCAAATGGCTGCTCAGATTGTAGCAAGCTATTTAAATAATTTAATAAATCAATATTCAATATTTAAACACAAAGTTAACTTTAATGCTCAGTTCGCACAATCCAAGCCTACATTCATATCAAAAGATGCTTTTGAAAAATATGAGGGCTTGAAAAGGGGAGAGGACACGTTTTGAGTACATATTTATCAGCACTAGAACAGATAAAGGATATCGACGAAAAACTCGTTCCGATGAGGAAAAACTATATATATCACATGGAACGGATGGACGGTAAAGGGTGGTTTTGGGTAGCGCTTTACCGATCGTTGTTTGATCTCAAGGGCTATAAGGACATCCAACCCGATATCAGTGTAATTAAGCAGCTGTTAGGTTCTGCTACTGCTACGTATCTCGGGCTTGCTGCTTATGGAGGGATGAGTTATCTTCTCCATTTTGATCCTACTAATATCTTAACTTGGATTGCTCCAGCCATTTGGGTCGCTTATCGGGTTCAGAAGAATATAAAGGAAATGAGTACAATTGGAAGCCCAAAATTTGATATTAGGGCTTACAAATTCAAAAATAAAGAAGAGTTCGAAATCTTCTCTTCTTTTCTCACTACAAAAGAATTCACTTATGAGGGTCTACACTCGTGGATACGGGATGAGCTGATTATCAATGCTACTCGTCGAGGGTATGAGATAGAAGAGATAAGAAAAGCATTTGAGGAAAATGCATGTGAGTTAATGGAAAAGATCGAGGAACTCTCTACCTATCAAGAGGAGAACGAACAACTTAATAGTATCATTGACCAACTTGCTTCTCTAAGCCGGCAGACTCTTACCGTGTATAAATACACAATAAGTGAATTGTATCGGCTACTTAAGGAAGAAGGGCTATTTAACCCTTATGATTTGAGGGTTTGCTCTGATTTTTCTTTATTCGAATTAAGAGAAGATACGCTGTATCGGCTTTATGAGCAAGGAAATACGACAACACCGAGAATTATACCTATAAACTCCCCGAAGTACCGTTCTTGGTCGGCGGTACGTGTTGTTAAAAATCTCACTTACCGAGAATACAGCAACAAGGACATTACAGGAGAGGGGAGATTTGTTGATTCGTATCGCTTCGTTATTAAAGGGAGAACATTCGTATACAGTTTCCATTTTAATAATGAAGCTAAAGAGCTACGAAAATTGATTGAATCAAGGGAAATGTATCGGTTAATTCAAGGAATATTGCTTCATCTTGAGGAACGCGGGATGTTACTCAATGAGGAGGAGGAGAAGCGGGATGCCCAATAACCAAGGGTTAAAAGATCAAGAGGATATTATTGAAGATATCCTTAGAAGTTTTTGTACTAAGCAACAACAAAAAGGCTTAGATCATAAAACAGATGTCCTTGTACTCCTTAACTCCCAAGGAGAACTTCTTCGTAAACTTAAGAAAATTGAGGACGATTGTAAAACTCTAAAATAGCTAAAGAAGATGAGCTGGTGCCTGTAGGCATCAGTTCTTTTTTTTTAGTTACTCATGGTGTATACTGTCCATTAGTACACTGTAAAGGTGGAGGATACATATGGTGAACAAAAATGTTCTTCCGATGGATACCACCAGGATTAGACTGGACTCCATGGTTTCTTTAGAAGAGAAACTTGAACAATGTCTTACGGACTATGCAAAAATCACACACGAATTTGAACAGAAACGTATTAATATAAAAAACCGTTGATATGGCTTAATAGCTATCAACGGTTTTTTTATCTGGATATAGGTTTGCTATTTTCCGTTTTATACGTGTTAGTGCATTATCAACGGCTTTAGTTTTAATGTCCATCTCTAAAGCTATTACACGATGTGAATGTCCCTTCGCGAACCTGAATAATACCCCTCTTTCAAGTTCAGATAAACTAGCAATAAAGGACTTGAATACTTGTACTCTCTCAGTTAATTCATACATTGAAAGAGTATTTTCTTCAGGAGAAGGTTCTGAACTGGCCACGAATTCCAATAAAGGTCTCTCAGTATATTTTCCAGCTCTCCTATATAGAGAAATGCTTTGATTTAGGATTGAATGCTTGAGTCTGTTGCTTTTTTTACAAGCATTTATCATCATGCTTTTAATATTAGTCTGCGCGTAACTCTTAAATGTTGCCCCTTTGTTTGGGTCGAATCGTAGAACAGCTTTATATAACCCAATGCTTCCTTCTTGAAAAAGATCTTTTGTGGTTAACCCTTTGCCAAAGTATGTACGAGACCAATAATTGATAAAAGGCTTATATAAAGTTAGTAGTTCATCAAAAGCCCTTGTATCTCCTTGATGAAATCTCATAAAGAGTGTTTCATCATCCTCGTCTGTTTGTGTTATTTTCACTTTTATTATCACCTTGCCATTCATGTTGAAAACTAAGAAATAGACTCAGAAAATATGAATATAAGATTGGCTATACAAGCGTCTACTGCTTCCCAAATTCACTTTCACTTCTGAACATGTTGGATCTAAATTATTGGGTCGGGTGCAAAGACAGCCAGCTTCTGCAGATTGATTGCACTCTGGTCATTTGGCCAGGTGAGAACGTCCGATGCTGCCCTTGGGTAGAAAAACCACCGAATCCAATACACCTGAAGTTGTCCTAGTAATTTTGCTATTCTCAAAATAACTAATTTGATTGGTGGACGCAAATTTATTTTAGATTAATTGCAGCGACTGTGTATGAAATCCAGGTTGTTTTGAGTTTTCAAGCTACATTTTAAATGGTACAATTGAGGCATACCATATTTACCATTTTTTTAGTCCAGCCATGCGGTCAGGACTCATTCTAACCTAACCATTTAATGCGCTTATTCGTAAGTGACCATTTGTGTCTTCACGACACCAAATCCGGTCATTATTCGAATAAGCGCTTTTTTATTTTGCGAAGACAGTAAATATCCTATTAATTTGGGGGTTGTAACGATGGAAAAGACAATGGAAATCTATGATCATCTATTGAAAGCTGCTTGGTTGTCGAAGTATCGATTTGTTTGCTTTACAAAAAAATGGCTCTATGATGAGTTTGTAATTATCTATGAATCGAATAGCTTGGAAGAGATAACAGCTATTTTTGAGGAGCAGCCTCGCGGAAGCCGATCGGAAAGTCCTCGATTGGTTTTTGATCAACTTAATAGCACAGTTGTTCGATGCCACAACTTCGAACTAGTGTTACAAACTCTGATTAATAAAAGGGATAAGGTGGGAAGCTACAATCCTATTCAAGATTTTTCAGGTAAATGGGATCCTCTTGTCTATCTAGCAGAACAGATAGAGGGGGATACCATGTTAGACAAACTAAATCGGTATGCCGGATGGTTTACTGAAAAGGCGAGAAGGACATCTTGGAAACGATACGTAGTATTTTCACAGTGTACGTTACCAATGGATTTTTGTATCTTCTCGCCAGAACATTCAAACAATATTAGTGAGGTACAACGGATACTTGATCTTCACAAATTCCCGGACATGCCCAAGCTAATCTTCGATCAAGAAGAACGAGTTGTTCTTCGAACGAGTAATGATCAGAGCGTATTGTTATCACTAATTAAAATTATCGAAAAGGAGAACAGTTACCTCGAACAAACAGGTAAGTTATATGGTGCTTGGCGTTCTAATCAGGTTAGATTCTTCCCAAGGAATCGTGTAGGCTTGGAGGATTCATGCCAAAACTCTATATAGATTGAAGTAGAACCCTAAGAAGGAATGAACTGTTGTTCGTTCCTTCTTATTTATTCCGCAGATGAATGGAGTGAATAACTTGATAGATAATCAGAAGGTAAGATTAATTAGGAATATTCGTACAAGTAACAAGAACGGAAATACATGGATCTTCCTTGAACCTACGGTCTTAGAGGCAGGAGGGTTCGAGATTGGAGAAGGTGTAAGGCTCGTTATTGAATTCGATGCTTTAATCTTTACGAAGTCCGAGGATAAAACTCATGTAATTTCCAAAAGGAAGCGGGCAGGATGGAAGAAGGCCCGTCCTTTAATGGATCGAACAAATAAAGAAATATCAGCTGTAATCAGAGCTGGTGAGAGAATAGATATTTTAGTCTCAGATGGTATGTTGGTTATCCGGCATTCCCGCAGTTTTGATCTTGCTTACATTAGAACACCTATGCTGATGGGGAAAGATCAGAGACAAATACGTACTTTTTCAATTCCTGGTGGTGCCGGTATAGGAATGGCTTGTTTAGTTGATACCGGTCTGTTTTCTTCTGTAGGTTCTTTGGACTTTTGGGCGGAAGCCGTCGACACCTATCGCAATAATTTTCGAGATAGCATGTCTTTATTCTTGGATATGCGGAATGTACATAATGACTACATACCTCGAGCTGACCTGGTGCTCTTAACACCAGAATGTAAAGAGCACAGTTTAATTGGGAACCGGACTGAAGACAAAACATCAGCTTTAGGTCCTCATTACGCAAGACTGGTCTATGCTTCAGGAGCGGATTATATCCTTATGGAGCAGGTTGTACCATATTTCAAATCCCGAGCATTTGAGCAGCTTGACGAATTGCTACGAATCAAATACCACTATAGCTCCGGACCTATCATGTTGGATGCTTATGATATGGGAAGTGTAGCGGGTCGTCGTAGAGGTTATTGTGTCTACAGTACAAGACCACTGGACACATTCAAGGTACCAACACCTCCTAAGATTCCAAACCATCGTCGTCCAACATTGAAACAAGTTCTTAAGGATACGGATGTAGAGGATGGCGACTGGAAACCTATTGAGGGTACTGTGATGGAAGGGCTGCTCAATAAAAAAGGGAATAACAATTTTCGAGCAGAGAACAATCATACATTAGTAACGTTAGAGAGTACCCGCATTTCTGCGATTGTTTCCAACTACCGCAAAGTTCAAGTAACCAGTTCGTATTTAATTCATCCGGAAGACTCAAGTCGTTGGAGGATGTTTAATCCAGATGAGATAGCAAAAATACTAAGCGTGCCAGAATGGTTTGAATTTGACACAGACATAATTAGTGATGCAAATATCACCAAGTTACTTGGCCAAAGTGTAGATGGCAAGGTTTTGAGAGCTTTAGGCGTCGAACTCGCAACATATATTATGGGAAATTGGCTTCGCGATCAACTCGTTGCATCACCCTTAATTGGGTTAGAAGGACAACTTCGCTTGTTTTAAGTAATCATATTTTCCTGAGATATAGGAGATGATTTTTCATCTCCTATTATTTTTGTAGGGAGTGAAATGTATGCAGAGCGACGTAACAGGGCAATTAATGCTCTCGTTTGAATCAGATGATTTGGTTATGGACTATGCCATTGGCTCGGCTAATGAAGTAATTAGAGATAGGGATTGTACAATAGATACGCCAATAGTACATGGTTATAAACCTGAAGCGATATACGGAAAAGGTATTGAAATTACTCCGGCTGTTCCGGGGAGAACCGATACGCCTCACATGAAGAAACATTATCTTAAAAATCTTGATCCATTAGAATCCTATGATAGATTCTATATTTTTTTTTCGTCAGGGAAAGATTCAGTAGCTTCAGTTCTAAATTTGCTAGAACTCGGTGTTCCAAACGACAAAATAGTATTATTACATCATGACATAGATGGAGAATCATTAAAAAAAATGGATTGGCCGGCAACAAAGGCTTACTGTATTGCATTCGCAGCTGCTTTTAGACTCGAGCTAAGGTTTTCATTCAGGGAAGGTGGATTTTGGGGTGAGGTATTCAGATATGGATCAAAACAACCCGTGAAATTCCAAGATGCCGATGGTACTATGAAACGAATCGAACCCAAGGCATGGAAGAGATCCAAAGAACTCAAAGCTTTAATGGCTCAAGCAAAGCTAAATAATCAGCTAAATAATTTCGAAGAATTAGATAGAGAGCTGCGAAGTTATGGATATCGCTATAAGTTCCCTGCTAAGAAAGCTGATCTATCATCAAGGTATTGTAGCAGTGTCCTAAAAATAGAGGTTGGTTCTGTCGCAATAGCTCATCAAATTGATACGAGCAGGAACTGCAAGATTATGGTGCTTAGTGGAGAAAGAAGAGGAGAGAGTACAAATAGATCCCATTATAACATGATGGAATTACATAGAACTCATGCTCCTTCACGCAATAAACGTATAGTTCATCATTATCGGAATGTTATTGATTATTCCGAGAAAGATGTTTGGGAAGTCCTTAAGCGAAACAAAGTTATGCCACATCCATGCTATATAGTTGGTTGGGGTCGCGCTTCATGTGCGTGCTGTATATTTAGCTCCCCTCCGCATTTCGCCGGCATTAAAGAACTTCTTCCTGAGTATTATCAGAATATTAAAGAAGCGGAGGAAGAACTTCAGTTCACTCTTGATAACAAAAAATCAATTGATGAGTATGTCGGAAATGCCAGTAGCTGTGTTGTCTATTCTGAACATAAGGCTATACATCAGCTTGTTACTGGAGATATTGCTGTATCTGATATATTGCTTCCTGAAGGGGAAGAATGGATATATCCAGCTGGAGCATTTCGGCAGGGAATAGGAGGGCCTTGCTAAAATAATCTCTGTGTGGGTAGAAGAAAAATAATTATTTGACTCGTAGGGGCGGGAATGGAGTGGTTTGTACCGTTCATCATTTCGGGGGGCCAGTAAAAAAGTCTGGAACCAGTAAATAAAGTCTGGAACCAGTTAAAAAAGTCTGGAACCAGTAAATAAAGTCTGGAACCACAAAAAAATGTAGAATCAACTAGCAATAAGAGTATTACATCTAGAGGGGGCCTGAAGAGATGATTCCAGTTGCCCTCTAGATGCATTAATGTTAACTTTTTAGGATTCGCATGGTATCATATATACATACCTTTTATCTTTCTGTAGCCAGTCCTGTCATGCGACACATGGACCTATTCTAATTTTACCTAATGACGCTTAACCATAGCGTATCAATCTGTAATAGTGCAGTTTGCACATATAGATTGGTGTTCTATGGTTGGGCGTTATTTTTTTGTCCATTCAACCCAATACCAATATGGAGGTTATGGTTATGAAAGCTCTTAAGAAAATGATTCTTCAAAAAGTTTATAAGATTAGTAAGAAGAGAGAAGCGCCTCGTATATGGCTCCAACATCACGTGTGCGAGGCAAGCGGGTTCGTTCCTGGGCAGGAATTATTCGTTAAGTTAAATGAAGAAGAGAAGGAGATATTAATTCAAAATAGGGAATTTGAAGAATTTGATCCAACCAACGTACATCAAGTACATGTGTCATCAAGAATCAATAAGATTAGCGGAGTAGCAAGGCCATTAGTAGACTCAGCGAGGGAGTCGTATGCTTCAGTGATATCCATACAGGATAAAGTTGAAATCTGTGTATATCATATGGGTGACTACTCTCGTGTAGTTTTACGGCCACTGCAGTATAAGATATTTAATACGGAAACTTTCGAGCCAAATAGTGATGAGCGTATTCGACTACTTAGTATTGCGGCCGGAGCGGGAATAGGGACAAGCTACTTTTGCGATACACAGTACTTTACCCCAGTACAAGAAATTGAGTATGACGATGATTCGGTTGAAACGCTAAGACTAAACTATCCGAATTCGTTTATTTATAATGGCGATATGAAAAATTGTAATATCGTAGCTAAAGCCGATGTGGCATTGGTTACCTTACCATGCAACAACTTCTCACGCCTTGGGGGAATGGATCAAGGTGTATTTGAAAATCTAGCGCTCGCTGCAGCGAAGATAATAAAGGCGGCAGAGCCTAAAATCGTATTTTTTGAGAATGTACCTGATTACTTCAATACACCAGCTTATACGGATCTTCAAGATGTTCTGCTAGATGATTTTCCGTATTGGATTAAACCTATTAAACTTGAAAGTCATGATTTTGGGTCGATCGCAAAGCGTGAAAGATGTTACTCGCTTGCATTCCGGCATCAAGAAGACATGATGAATTTTAGGGTGCCATCGCCGCCTAAGACTGTTCGGCGTAAAAAGCTTAGGGAATACCTAGATCCAGATGGAGTAGAACATACGTGGAAATCACTAGATAAGTGGTTTTCTTCATTTAAGTCTAAGATCGAAAAAAACAACTCTTGGGCGGGGCGCTCAACTGAACTAACGTTTGTTGACGAGACAGCTACACTGATTCAATGTATACCGAAACGGTATCGGTCACAATCAGCTAGTAACAGTTATGTAGTGCACCCTGATAAGGAGCATTGGAGATTTTTAAGTATTAACGAATTAAGACGTATTTTCCATATTCCTGATGATTTCGCGTTCTCTATACACACACCAACAAGCAGAATTTACGAGCAAATCGGACAGTCTGCTTGTGGGCGCGTATTCCGAGCATTTGCGAATGAGATAGCTACTGTGTTCTTCAAATCGTCTTTCAAAAACAAAGAAAAAGATATACTTCCGTGTTCGATCGATGCTGAGGGACAGATGCATCTAATATTTTCATAACTCCAAGAACCGGTTTGATACCGGTTCTTTTTTACTGTCTTAATACTTTATCTTATCTAAGAGAACTTCAAGCCTATAAGGGACTCTTTTCTTACCATGTTTTGCATGTTAGAATATATCCATAGCTTATTATCACTAAAACTAATCCCCTGTCCTGGGACTTATGGGGAAATTCTAATTTTTCATTCAATGCGTATTTATGCGAATAAGACATTAATTGGGGTACTCTATCCAATTTTGTCTTTTCAATGAATGGCGCTTTTTATTAAAAATGCGTTTGTCAGAGTAACTAATCGCTGAACTTTCAGATTAGTGACTGTGATAGACGCATTTTTTGCGTCTGACAACCCAATATCAAATGCTAGGAGATGATGTAACTGGAGTGGTAGTATCCGCAGTATAAAACACTATGAAAAGATGGAGGTAGTAAAGGTGATTCAATAACATTTAGTGTTATTACTTTCGCTACAGCTTAGAATGACCTCATCATTAAGAATTCGTACTTCGTACTATCAAGAAAGAATGCATTTTCTGAGGATATATAAAAAGATATGTTGAATGGAGGTTTCCTAAATGAAAAAGACTTCTACGATTGAAGGCGTATATAATTTGGATACACATTATCGTAATAAGGTGGTCGTATCCCTTTTATCAACTGTTTTATTCATTACTATGTTGATGAATTTATTAAATGAGTTATCAATTGGGATTCTTATAAGCTCAATCGTTGAAATTATTGCTTGTATAATCATGATAGTATGGTACAAATCTAAGCGAGCACAGAAACAACTGCAGTATTTTTGTACAACCTGTGTGGCTATTGTTATCTTTACTCTGACTCAAGTACTTCCTGATTTCAGTAACTATTTCATCTTGAATTTGTTGCTGCTAATTGGGGCTTTTCATAAAACCAAGAGAGGTTATTTTTATGGACTAGGCCTTGGTTGTGCACTGTTTCTATATATGATACTTGGGCAAGAAAACGTTATGAATGTATCGATGCGACATCAATCTATGTCATATGACTGGTATGGTGTTGTTGTAAACTATACTGCCTATTTCCTAATCCCTGCAATTGCTCTTTTCTATCTCACTTTGGGTGATAGACAACTCTCAAAGAATTTTGAAGAGGTATTTAAAAACTCTGAGAAATTAAAGAGCACTGTTGAAGTTACATCCTCTACTGTATCAGGTGGAGTGGCAGAGATAACAGGTAGTATGGAGGTAATTTCGAGAGTAAGTATAGATAACAATCGAGCATTTGAGGAATTAGCTTCGGCCTTTCAAGAGGTGGGGACAGCATCTTCCCAGCAAGCTGAAGAAATTAGCCGCATTAATGAAACAATGCGGAAGAATGGCGAGTGGTTAAATGTACTTATTGAAGAGTTCTCCTCAATAAGTAACAAGTTATCAGTAGCGGGTCGTAACTCTGCAGAGAGCCATGAATTATTGCTACGATTGAACAATATCACCAGTGAGTTTACAATAAGTTTTAATGAGCTATTACACAATATAGTTTCTAGCCAGGAGTTAGTTTTTGAAGTTACCAGTTCAAGTAAGTTGATTAAACAAATAGCTGATTCAATTCAGCATTTGTCTTTAAATGCTGCTATAGAAGCTGCTCATGCAGGGAAGTATGGGCGAGGATTTAGTGTGGTAGCAAAAGAAGTTAGAAAGCTTGCTCAACATACCGGTGAGCTTTCTAAAGTAATATCGGAAAAAGCAAACAGAATTGAACGTTACTCGGATGAAACTAAACAGCTTTTGGAACTTAACACTTCAAAAGTTGAAGATATGACCAAGATGATCGAAGATTCAACCCAAGCAGTTACATCAGTTTTTTTTGAATTGGATCGCAGTATTGAACATACACGAAGTATGTTAGATACATCGTATCAAATCAAAGACGCAGTCCATGGGATGGGGGAAACCGTAGAGTCTTTTTCCTCTACGATAGAAGAAACTACAGCTACTGTCGAAGAAGTATTGGCCACAGTAGATGTGCTGGCTGATAATAATAAAAAGAACACAAGGAGCATAGCTGAAGTAACAGAATCACTACGTGTTCTTAATACCGTTAAGGAAGAAGTTCCAAATGAAGATAACAATGATGCTTTCAATGGTAGCTGCTCCGAATAACGGGTTTTCAGCATGAACCGATGAAAATCGAAAGAATATTCAAAACGATGCAGGACGATTAAATAAAATTCTCATGATAAATATTCAATTATATAAAGTACAGGAGATCCAATCCTCTTGTACTTTATATTAGGGGGAACTTTCATTGAAAAAACAAGATCAAGATGTATACTTCAAAAATAGGTTGAAATATTGTAAGGAAAAAGTGCGAGGATTAGATGCAATATTTGATTGGTGCTACTCAGTGGCAGGAAATGAGGTTGTAGTTTTAGGGCTCGAGGATGATTTTGATCCGGAATTGATAGCTGAACACGCCGGAAAGACAGGGACTGTTGTAGATTTTGATCCTGACGGTGGTGTATGGGTAGATTTTGATTTTAGTGAAGGTAAGCCAGTGAAATTTTTCAAAGATGAGGTTGTACCAACTGCTGGTATGCAGAGAATACATATCTCTTTAGGATAAGTTACTACATTATAGGTTGATCATAAAAGAATCTTACTTTAAAATAGACATATACCCTTATCCTATTTTTTTATAACCTCTCAGCATGCGCCAATAGAGGTATTCTATTTTGTTTTTAATTACTTATTGGATAGGGAAAATATGTCCGAATACGCCCCTGTGGGTGACAAAGCATTTTATTGCTAATTGTCGCTTGCAGGGGCTTTTTTGCGTTCCTTTACACGGAGGTGAATAAGTCCGGAGCGTGTTTTTAACAACCCAACAACCCAATTTAAAGGAGAGGAAAGATTATGTTTAAAGTAAATAGTGATGTTCTAAAAAACATTGTTACGCCACTCGTGAAATCTGCCAGGAAAGCTGGGAAAGAGGATAAAACAATCTACATACGTACGACTGATGACATGGTTTCTTTTTATTTTCATGGAGCAGAATTGTCTGTAGAAAAGAAATTTCCTGCTCAAATCGAAAGCAATCTTGAGGTAGCTACTAGTATTAGTGAACTTGATGTAAAGGTTGCAGCTTTGCCCAATGAGGTTGAAGTAACTGTAGAGAAAACAATAGGAGGACCAGTCCAATTCACTTGGAAAGGTATTGGTAAACGGAAATCAGAGCTGAAAATGGATATTTTGCCCGAAACTTCGCCAATGCTCGAGGTTCCGGTATTTGAAGAAACACTTAACTGGAGCCCCGGCATTCTTCACAGTTTAGTGAGGTACATTCATCCGTTCACTGCAAGTAACAGTGAGGCTACTCGTATGCCTAACTGTCTTGGACCTAATTTTTCTAAGGATGACACCGGGCGTGTGATTGTCAGGGCGACGGATGGCATTAAAGGGGTAACGCTCTATCCCAAGAAAATAGAATGGTTTGATGTGCCACTGAGTATTCATATCGCCTCACTACAAGGCGTTGCTGATGTTATACCAAGCGATGCGGAGATTCAAGTTGGACTGAGTGGGGGGACTTCAGTAATATTCAAAGCTGGTTTCACAACTGCAGTATGCCAAACACTTGTTGGAAAATTTCCATCAATTGATCCGCACTATAACACACGGACGAAGGGAAAAATGATTATTGATCGGCTTGAGCTTATCAAGCTTTGCCAGCGAGTAAAGTTACTTGCTCCTAGTGCCCCTGTCCTTCAAATGCAAGTTGTTGAGGATAAGGTATTCGCTATAGTACCAGGTGTATTAGAGCAGGCACTACCGGCTTCAGTTGAAGGCGACCTTCCATGTTTCGGCGTAGGGGCTGTCCATATGGAAATGGCAGCAATGTTGTTTGCAATGTTGAAATCAGCAGCAGATGAACTTACGTTATATGTTGATAATTTCGATACACCTATCTCTGTTGTAGTAGAAGGACATGAAGATATTCGACTCTTCTGTGCCCCGTATGTATCCCAGTTTTTACGGGACCTAAACAGCAAAAAAGAAAGTAAGCTAGTGACAGTCTAATAATATATTTACGATAGGAGGTAAAACCCCACATTTATAATGTGGGGTTATTAATATGGCTAAAATAAATAACTCTAATAACAGTTTGTTTTTGGTGCCAGATAATTTGAAAGAAGCAATGAATTTAGCTGAATGCTTCAAGTCAGATGTGAACCCTACTACCCTTTCCTGGCATTCTCTTGTTACTGATCCAAACGATCGACTTACTGAAAATCAAACAATTCAAGCGATGGACTCATGGGGAATTACAATTGATGATGAAAGTATGAATAAGGTAGAAAATATATATCGTAGCAAAAAGAAAACATATCTTCATGGTATGAGGTCACTGTCAGAATGGAGAAACACCGAAGCTTTCAAGATCGCACGTCAGCGAGTGGAAAGTTTATTTGGGAAGCCTCTAAAAGACGGCCGGACGTTATTTCCTTATCAGCTAGACCTGGCCGCCTTCATCATATGTGTTAAAAGAATACTAAATTCCCTAGATATGGGACTAGGGAAGACGATAAGCACTTTAGTAGGTCTAGCAGCTGATCCTAGTATAAAGTTAAGTTTAATTATTACGATGTCGAGAAACATTAATGACTGGGTCAGAGAACTTGAATTGCTAGGATTTGAGCAAAGTAAAGATTTCATTATTTTAAAACATCCAGGAGATCTCAAAAAAACAGATAGCGTGCGATTCCACATCGTTTCTTACGAAAAGTGGAGTACGGATAGGGTAACATATAGAACGAAAATTCATACTGAGTGCCCTCATTGTCATTCTGAAGAGTTTTTCAACCCTCTACGTCAGTATTGTTCATCTTGCAAAAAAGGGGTGGATCAGTACAAGTATGACTCTGCATGGTCTGATAAAGATCAACCAAATTGCTGTCCAGTTTGTAGTAGTGAATGGAAGAAGGGAAGCCATTTTTGTAATGGCGAACACTCTGTTAATCATAATGGTATTGAAGAAGTTCAAAAATGCACTTACTCAATAATTGAGAAGCGGATGCCCTCTCTTTCCCATTACTATCATCGGGGATACGATGCCGTAGCCGTTGATGAAGCTCATGTATGAACTGTTCTCAGACAATCCGAAGCGGAAACGCTCGGTAAAACTGAGGAGTTAATTGAATACAAAAGTCGACACCAGAGGTGCCAACTTTGTAGGGGTATTTTACTTGGAGATTACTCTTTTCTTAATCTCTTTGCTTATACAGTCGAACTTTCTTAGTAAGTCCGAATCTGACATTAAGGCCAGCTCGGTTTCAGAGCGGTATAAACGATCACTCATCTCACTGAGAATTCTGAGAGTTCGGGAATATTCCTCCATATCGTCTCTCTTGTTATCCACTGGAATTATGAACTGATTCCGGATGCGATCTATCATCTTCATTAAATGCTGCTGTTCTGGAGCTCTAAGTTCAATAAGGCGGCTGAATAGTTCGCAGATTCCGGATTTGAGGTATTGCGAAAGCTCAAAATCCGTCATGTCCTTTGGAGAGGGAAGATCTGGTTCAGACATTGGTACACCTCCGTAAATAGTGGATAACCAATGATACACCTAGATGGTTCGACCAAGCAATGAGTACCCTAAATTGACTTAACTGCGTATTCGAATGGGCAGGGGAAGTTCCTGCTGGGAATCGGATGCTGGCGATTCTCCCCTAATGCTCCGGCATGCGCCTTGACGCTTTAGTCAAGGGGTATGAAGTCCGGTAAAGTCGCGGAAAAGCGGACCTGTGAAGTGGTTAGCGAAGTACGCGGGGGGCTATAAAATCTGCTATGCCTAGAGAACGTTTAGTAAACGTTGGAACGAATCTCCGGATGTACGGCTCGATATCATCAGGAGACCTAAGCGAAGGTCTCCGCCCGTGTAAACGGGTCCGATCGCTGAACTGATTGTGTGGGCTTTCTGTTCAGTATCACTAACCAAGTGATGTCTTGCGTCCCCCAGCAGTGGACAAAAAGATGGTCGGCGGGTCAAAGGAGAAGGCTAAGGCGACGAATTAAAAGCTAGAATACGCGGAACAGTTGAAGTCTGGATGAGGATGATAAGGGATAAAGCGCCCGAGGCCTCAAAGCGGTAGGAAATGCCCGCTGAATCCAGATGGCAGCAGCCCGTAGTAGTCCGAACTGGGGAAAGCCTAGTACATGGCGAAGGGGCATAGTCAGACACAATCAACTTAAAACTCAAATTGTCAAGGAAGCCGTTGTGCATACCTGATTAAAGCCAATGTGCAAATAACTCCGGAAGGGGTGATGCCAGTGGTTCAAAAATTTGACTACCGAAATCTGAGGAATGAATCAGACCTCCGTAACATTCAGGACGAGATATTTTCTCACGCTACACAATGTGTGGAAAAGGGCGAGCAACCAAGGTTCAAGGACCTTCTGGAGCTAATCTCGGCCGAAACGACCATACTCACGGCAGTCCACAACATCAAAGGGAACAAGGGCAGTAACACTCCTGGTTCAGATTCGAAAACGATGCAGAAGGATATCCTCGAAGAGGATTACCCGAGTGTCATTTACTTGATCCAGGAAAGCCTTCGAAACTACAAGCCGGAGCCACTGAGGAGAAAATTCATACCGAAACAAGGTAAACCGGATGAATTCCGTCCCCTGGGGATTCCAGCTGTCGTAGACAGAATTGTTCAAGAATGCGTTCGATTGGTCATAGAACCAATCCTTGAACCACAGTTCTTTAGCCATTCTTATGGTTTCCGACCGATGCGGGATGCATCAATGGCTCTTCAACGGACACAATTCCTGGTACATCAGACCGGATATCACTGGATTATCGAAGGTGATATCTCGAAATTCTTCGATAACGTGAACCATAATAAACTGCTGGGAACTCTCTGGCATATGGGAATCCGAGATAGAAGAGTCCTGATGATCATCAAGGCAATGTTGCAAGCAGGTGTCATGGGTGAAATGTCGAGCAGCAGAGTGGGTACCCCACAAGGCGGCATCATCTCCCCACTATTGGCAAATGTCTATCTCCATCGACTCGATAAATGGATATTGAGGGAATGGGAAGAGAAGGTCACCAGATTTCCTTACGCTGCGCACAAAAACAAGCTTCAGATGTTGAGGAAATCTAGTAACCTAAAGCCTGCTTACCTTATCCGATACGCCGATGATTGGGTGTTGATCACCTCTACGAAGAGCAACGCCGAAAAATGGAAGAGAAGGATCGCCAAGTACCTCGGTACTACCCTTAAATTACAGTTGTCAGTGGAGAAAACTCTGACAACAAACGTGAAAGAAAAGCCGATCCACTTCCTTGGGTATGAGTTCAAAACGGTTCCAGGTAAAGCTAGAACCGGACGGATCACAAGAACCGTTCCGGACAAAGAACGACTTAAGGCTAAGGTAAAGGAGATACAGAGAAGCATCAAGGATTTGAAAAGGAAGAACGGAAAGATGACAGGTAAAACCGACATCATCCATGCTATCAACCTTATCAACTCTAAGATTCGCGGCTTAATCAACTATTACCAGCATGCTACTTGGGTCAATATTGCCCTTCAGAAATATGCGGATAGGTTGGCTTTTACTTCCTACAAATCTCTGAAAAAGTATGGAGGCAGATGGGTTCCGGCCAACAGAACTCACAACCTGTTATCTGTTCACTCGCAGTACGAGGTTCAGATCCCAGCAATTGAGTATATGGGCATGTGGATTGGTATCACGAGATTGTCCTTCTGCAAATGGAAGGCCCCAACACCAAAAATCCCACAGGAAACACCCTACACGATCACAGGTAGGAAGTTATATCGGGAACGTACCAACAAGAAGCCTCTTCTCGCGCGTGCCGACGATCTCCTCACAGATGAATTTTCTAAGAGGATCGCGGCTGGTCAGACGCTTCACTCGAGGTACAATTTCGAATTCTTTCTCAACAGAGCGTACGCCTTCAACCGGGACAAAGGCTGCTGCAGGGTGTGTGGGGGATTTACGCAGAGCTTCGAGCTCCACACTCACCACATCAATCCTGCGCTGTCAATTGACAAGGTGAACAAAGTCGGAAATCTAGCCACTACCCATGATTCCTGTCATAGGACGATCCACGACGGTTGCGATTACTCGCACCTCGGGAAAAAGGTTTGGAGTAACATCCAAAAGTTTCGGAAACATTTGAGCAAGTAAAGTAATGAATGTGCCTGATGGAGCGCCGTGTGAGGTGAAAGTCTCACGCACGGTGCGAAGCGGGGGAAAAGGGCTCCTACTGGTAATGCAGAGGATGTCTCTTACCTATCGCACCCGAAATGGGCAGATGCCACCCTTGCTCCCAACCGATCAGCGGCGGAGCAAGGATGCATCATATTACATAAAGAACGCTGATACGCGGCGGGCAAAGTCAATCTTAAAACTAAAGGCTCGGACTAAAGTTCTTCTTACTGGAACCCCGGCGGAAAGCGAAGTTACGGATCTGTTTTGGTTACTTGGTTGGTTGACTGGGTTTTCAACTAAATACGAGGATCCTATCGCATCAGGTTTTGAGAATCCAAAACCGTTTTCCGGGTTCGGGAAGGTAGGACTTGAAAATTTCCGATCTTTTTACGGAGGAGGGAGTAAACGTCGTGTTCTCGATGTTGATTCTGTTGAAGCACGGGTTGGACACCATGAGAAGCTGTGGCAATTACTTGACACAGTTATGTTTCGTAAGAGAAAGACAGATGAAGACGTTCAAAAATTAATAGAGGTACCTGAACCAAAACATATTCGGTACCATCTTGATCTATTGCCAGCAGAAAGAGAATTATACGATCTGTTGGTAGAGGAATTTCGTAATTGGTATGAGAGTGAAGCACAAAAGAAGGAGGCTGCCGAAAGTCGCGGGGAAAAATACCGTATTGATTCCATTCAAATATGCAGCTGGATGGACAAGCTGCGTAAAGCTGCAAGCTGTCCATGGATATTCCCTGAGTACGATGTACTTAAAGGGAGTACTACAGGGAAACTGCAGTATATTGAGAACAAAGTTATGGATTTTTTACGCCGGGGCAAGAAAGTGCTGTTGTTTTCGGGACATAAAGAAACAATTGAGCAATTGAAACTAACCTTGAATGAAATTATCCCTGGCCGTAAAGCTGAGTATATTCATGGTGAGGTACCGATGGAGTATCGGTGGAAAGTAATGAAACAATTTCAAGATTCAAATGACCCTTTAAGTGTACTAATAATGAGTCACCGGACCGGCGCGGAAAGTTACACACTTACAGAAGCAAAAGGAGTAATTATAGTAGATTTGGATTTTAACGGGAAGAAGCTCGAGCAATGTTATAGCAGGGCTGTTCGACTCGGTCAAAAGGATGAAGTAGAAATACATTGGACCTTAGGATCCAACACCATTGATATTAATATGCATGGGGTTGTATTGTCGAAGATTAGCGGGGTTAATCTCGCTGTAGATCATGAAGAACTAAATTTCAACGAATTGGCTAGTGAATTTGATGGGGATTCTCTGGCGGCTTCTACAACTGCAATTGATATGGAACAGTTTGCCAAAGATATGCTCAAATGTGGTACGAATCGGAAAGACATAGCCACCAAAACTACAGCTTAGTAAGGAGGCCTACGTATGTTACCTACCTACAGTAGCCAAAATAATCTGTTTAAAATTGAATGGTATGAGCGAAAAGAAAAAAAGACAACACCTATTAGGCATTACTATGAAGGGAGGCCACTCAAGTTACAGTTTCATCCTAAGTTCCCTGATATATTCGTCCGGGCTCACTTCAAAGGAAGTATGCCTGGATGGATTAAAGCATATTGCAAACATAAAGATTATAATTTCACATTTGAGCAAGTAGAACTCGGCAAAGAAGTGGGCTGGATCTTACTTAATTGGCATCATCATAGTTACGATGCAAAGCCCTTAATAGCCGGAAATTTAATGGGAGCTCTCAGAAAGTTAGCTGCAAAAATACCAGCCGTTTGCTCTGAATTGAAACAACTATTACTTGAAAACTTGAATATTGCAAACCAGAATCTTTTAAATCACAGTGAACTTTTCGAGAATATCGGTGTCTTTTATAGGCCGGAAGAGATTGAAGGTACAGATGGATGCTTACTCATCGAACATGAGTTGTTTCTTAATCGTACTGGGGAAGAGACAGACGAGGAATATAGAGCTCGTATAGAGTCAGATGGATGCCTGATAAAGGTGATTAACGAGCTAATCAATCCTTTACCCGCACCAATTCCCAATGAGTCTGATGAAGGTAATGTAGTTCTTGAAGGCAACGAATATCAAAACGAAGCTTTTGAGGATGGTGAATTGTTTGGTAGCCTTGATGAAGAGGATGAATTAGGGGCGCTGTCACCAGAAGATGATGAAGACCTTGGAATGCAAGACGAAGAGATGCTAGGAAGCCTCCTTGACGAGGAGAGTACCTCACTCCAAGAGGAAAAACCAAAGCAAAGTGAATTGCCTGAGGATGAGGTATTTATAGGGTATAAGGTTCTTGATTATACTGATAAACGAAACGGAATCTTCCCTGGTCAAATGACATTTTTATAGGGGATTTGAAGTAAACAACAAAAGAAACCGTCACTGATCGACGGTTTCTTTTGTTGTCGTTGATTGGAATATTTGTTATTATAGGCATATACCTTTGTTTATTTATTCTTTATTCTTCAGTCTGGGCCATGAGGCAAACAGACCATTCTAAGTTCTAAATTATTTCGCTATGCGCTATTATTATGTCTAATTCATCCCATTGGTACCATTGGGATATTAAATATTTTTTTAAAACACCTTCGGTGGAGTAATCTCTTTTTGAGATTTCCGCTGAGGGTGTTTTTTTATATAAAAATCTGTTGTCTCATATTAAGGAGGACTATTCTATGAAAAAACAAGTGACTAAACAAATTGGCGTTTTAGGTGAATATAAAAGTATTTGGGAAGGTGTTGACGATGAGCTTTCACGTGATCTCATTAGTCAAGAGCTTCGGAAGAACCATCGTCGTTCAATGAAAAAAATTCGACGTATTGCATCCATTCGATACTGGATGCAGATTGGGAAATGGATTTTAGAAGACATGAGATTATATCTCCCTTTGGTTGGACTATTTTTATTGGGGACGTATTTAATTATCTTTATTGCATCGAGGTGAGTACATATGACACCAGAATTTTTCTTAATTCTCATATTTGGCCTAATCATACTTGTAAGTGTTATTGCTTCAGTTTGTGGAAGCAATAATTCTCCTACAATCATAATTGACTACCGGCCATTGCCTGAGGTTAGCCACTTAGAAGAGGAAGAATCTGCTCCAGATCTTTCAAATGAAGAAGATGAGGAGACTATCTCCGAAAGACTTGAGGAATCTACAGAGAGCTTGGCAATACTAGAGAAGATAGATGCAGAGCCTCCAGTAAAGATTAACGAATACAGGCCAACCTGTATTCCAAAAGAGATTAATAAGGGGATCGACGAATTATTCTTGGCGATTGGGAGTGTTCAACCTCCGAAACAAGAAGAAGTTCTTAAAGAGATTTCTCTACCTGTGTCTGTTGAAGACTTTGAAAACAGTTTGCCAACAATCGATGAGATTGTTGATCAATTTCAAGAGGGCACATTTGAATCACCTTTACTACCTAAAGAGTACTCTGCACTTGCACGAAAATATGGTGCAGAGGTCGTACAAAAGGTTACAACCACCCCTGGTATTGGTGGTACAGGTGAATATGATTGCATGATAGGAAGAGTAGGTAATTCGTTACTGAAATACGCTGATCATTGTATACCATTGAAAGGTATGGATGAACAAGCGGGAGTATTTTTAGTTGAGGGGATGTTCATCAAACCGGATTTGTTTTTTGTATCTAACTATTCGGCTCTAGATGAGGTCTCGCATACCTTAAGCTTAAGGCATGCAGCGGGGGATTAAGGATTCTCCGTTCTCTTAAGAAACAAATAGGTACTAACGCCTATTGGTTTCTTGAGAAAGCGGAGAATGATTCTCTTGCTATACTATTTTTTCTTTAACCACATGTCGACTTATTTCCACACCAGGTGTAAAATGGTGTCGAAATATTGAATTTTATTCCATGACATGTGATCTTCAATCTCATTTATATATTTTTCTGGTTTCACTTTGTTTTCTATTTTTTCTGCTTATTTCTTTTGTCACAGTACTATTGTAAATATGGAGGCGTTGAGAGGATGTCAAAACAACTTTCTAAAGGTTATAACGATCAACTTCAAACAAAACCATTAAATAATATTGTCTTGATACAGCAATTAAAGGCGGCAATCGTTAATCAATGCTATCCGCTGGAGATGTCTAAAAAAGCTGAGGGTTGCCTAGAGTTTGTCGTACGTGGTGGCGAACTAGGGATTAATTATATCTCGGATGAAAGGGATCTAAGTCCAGAATCTTATAATTTGGAGTCCCCCACACAAAATAATTCAATAGGTATGTCTCGGAAAGGCCTGAAAACGATGTTGTTCATCCTAGAGTCAGTTCTCCAAGATACGGATTACATCGATTACGCTACTATACTGGTATATTATTCAGTGGCTGAGAACGGTGAATATGCCACTGGAAAGTTATCAGTAAGAAGGGGGATACACCACCCACGATATTAAAACATACCTTGACATTTTCTATCCTAGTAAGGATAATCGTAGTAGGTTATGATTTATTAATTGAATACTCTACAAGCGGAAGCACCGCCTACCTTGGGTACAGCCCAATGGTTTGGCTGTGCTTTTTTTTGTTCCCAAAAAGGAGGTTTGCCATCTAAAAAATACGATTATTTGTTCGTATTACAAATTAGAATTACATACTGAAAGGAGAATTTCCTTGTTTAAGAAACTGTTATTAGTTTTCAGCTTTGTGACATTCCTTTTTGCTGGAACTAGCATGTTAGCAACACCGGTATTTGCTGACACATCTGTAATCGATAGTGATATTAAGAATGGAAGTATTTACGATCCAAGTAAAGCAGATGCGAAGCAAAAGGAGAATATCGCGAAGGTAAATAAACCCCTCAAGCTATTAGTTCAGATACTTGGTGCAGTAGGGGGAACCTGCTTTGTTCTAGCGGTAATGTACTACGCTATTATGATCATTTTCGGATCCCTAAACCCCCAAAAAGCTGCAAGCTATTGGAAGGCTCTTCTTGGTTGTGCTGCAGGTGCATTCGTTTTCTTTGGGGCTGCGACGTTTGCGGACATCATCGCACAAATGTCAATTGCGAATTAATTAACGGAGGAAGCTAACCACACTGCTCAAAAATAAGCCGGTATATGTCTGCTGTCGGTTTCAAGCAGTGTGGTTATTTTTGATAGGAGGGCTATTTATGAACAATGAAATTGTGGTGCCTATCGACATAACGCAAGAAGAAAAGTCAGTTCTAGCAAGATTATCGATCCGACAATTTCTCATTATATTCCCAACCATGGTTCTTTGTGGAGTATTATTCATTTTCGGTGATTTTCCGTTTTTAAGCACATTGTCCAGTTGGATTGTGAAACTGGTTCTGATCATTATTGCAGGTGCTATCGCATCCTTCTTTGCTTTTTTTAAGTTCGAAAAATACGAACAATATGCTAGCGAGTATGTTGTAGCTAAGATTAAATTTTTACGATCACAGAAGACATTTACGCACAACTAGAAAAGGTGGTGATTCGATAATGCAAATATTTATTTTTTGCATGCTGGGGTTTCTAGCATTAATGCTTTTATTCCTCTTGATTGCAAAAAAGAGAATGGATAGAAATGAACCCGTATTTGGCTGGCAGCGAAAGCAGCACCTTCTGGAAGTTGGTCAAACTGGACACAACCATCAAGGTGATAAAGGGAAAAACAAGGGTGCTGAAAAGCAATTAAAAAAAGATCGGCAGGACATGAAGGATCTTATCGGGATAGAAGATATCCGTCTTGGGATATATGAGAAAAAAAATAACGAATATTGCGTAGTCGTTGCTACCGATTCGGTTAACTACGACCTTCTTAGCACACAGGCCAGACAATCAACAATATTAGGGTATAGTTCCTTGTTTCAAGTAACACGATTCCCTTTCCAAATACTTGGACAAGCGGTAAGACAAGATTTGAGTAAAGAGGAAGCACGTTGGAAATCAAACTTAGATTTATGTAATCCTCAGACGAAAGGTTACAACAATGCAGTTATCAAACATATCAAAGAAAAATCAGAGAATGAATTTCGCATTTCTCGCAAGGTGTACTATGTAATTTCGTACGTGCCGTCACCTAGCAAAATGGGGACACTGAAGCCGGAGAAACGGCAGGAAGTCATTCGGAATGAATTGTATCAAAGAGCAGCCACTGTGGTTGGGATGCTGCGACAATGCGAAATTTATTCATACTTGCTGGATAGTTTATCGGCAATGGAAGTAATCAAGCGTGCATTGAACAGAGATCGAATGGTTATCAACCCGGTGGATGATCTAGTTACGTACGGGAAAGAGAAATTGTCTACTTATATCACAGCAGATGTTACTACAATGCCTGACTTTGACAAGCTCGTTAATGACGTAGAGGAGGTTCGGAAATTTGTTCAAGTTTTTGAAGAAGAAGAAGCTAGAGAACTCCAGCAAGCTGGAAATCAATGATGTTCAACAGAATTCGAGAATAGAAGGGCAACTTTCCACCCCTGGTATCGTCGACAATATGCTAAATGATGGGGCTCATTTTGAGAGTGATTATTTTGTTCTTAAAACGGGTCTTGGTACAACAAAGTATGGACGATCCTTTTTCGTAAAACCCAGCGGATACCCAAGAACTGTTCGCATAGGTTGGCTTGAATCCCTGTTCTCAGGTGACGACTTGGATTGTTCTGTACATATTGAGCCTATTGATAGAAGCGAGGCAACAAGAAAATTACAAGACAAGATTGATGAATTAGACACAGTAATTTATTCAGCTTCAAATCGTGGACATCAAGCGAGTATTGACGATGCAGCCCAGAAGAAAGATGATACAAAGTTCCTACAACGTCAGATAAAGAGTAACCAGAATGGCTTATATTACGTCTCCGTACAAGCCACTATATATGCAAACTCTTTAGACGAATTAAATGCCAAGTGTGTGGAAGTAGAAAATGCTGTTTCTGGTGAATCAATTGAGATTCTCAGCGCATTTAATCGTCAAAAAGAGGCGTTCCTCTCTTGTCTGCCACTAGGGCGAAATTACCTCCCAAAATCAGATCGTAACGTAGACCAGCTTTGTCTAACGGCAATATTTCCTCATGCCAGTTCTAAGCTGAATCATCAAGGTGGTTTTCCTATTGGGCGATATGGACGGGATTATGTTTACTACAATAATTTCGATAAAAGCCTCAGTAACTATTCACTTGGTATTTTTGGAGTCTCGGGCTCTGGTAAATCGGTACTGGTAAAGCAAATCATTGGTCGGGGATATATGGATGGCATCATGAAGAATGTCATTATCGACGTAGAACCTGAATATATCGAGCTTACTTACGCATTAGGTGGGGTAGTTGTTCCAATATATCCATCCAAAAAAGATGATGTTAGTAGAATTAATCCTTTAGATATTTTTCCGGAACGGGAGCTTAAAAATAAAGGAACTGAAGATGAGTACATTGAGGTCAAAATAGATGTCATTAATAAGGTTAAGGAAGTCCTTGAATTTTTCAAAATTATGAAAGAGTCACTCACACCTGACAGTCGAGGACTTACTCCTGTAGAGATAGGTGTACTTAACGATATCATTGAGGAGCTCTATATTTCTCGTAATATCACAGAAGATCCCGAATCTATTTATCAACAAGTAGAGCATATCGATGATATGGGTAACATCACCTTCCAAAGGCGCCTGATTGAAATGCCTACTATTTCGGATGTTTATAATGCACTTGTTGAAGAGGCTAAAAATGATTACGGTGAGGAATTGCGTGAAATTATCAATGTAGTAAAACTCTTCACCCGAAATAAAGCTTTTGGAATGTTCGATGGGCAAACAGTCATCATTTCTGAGAATAATGTCTCTCTTGATGAGGCACCTGTCGTAACCTTTGATATTAGCAAATTGTCCAGTAATGGTATAGAGCGGCCGTTAGCTCAACATGTATTAATGACATGGATATGGAACCGTTTTATTGTATCGAATCCAAAAATTAAAAAACGCGTGATTGTAGACGAGGCTTGGATGATGATCAAATATAATCCTATGATGGATTGGCTGAAAATCCTAAGTGCTCGAGGCCGGAAATGGAACGTATCTCTCACACTTGTTTCGCAGCGATACGAAATGTTTGAAAGAACAGAGTCTGCAAAAGATGTAGTAGCCCAATTTGATACAGTATGTTTCTTGAAACAAAGTGATCAGGATATTACACCAATCTTGAATACTTTCCGTTTGAGTGAGGATGTAGGAAACCTTATTAGAACTGCCTCAGTTGGACAGGTATTAATGAAGGCAGGAAAGCAAATAGTAACATTCCAATCAGAGCCTACACCAGAGGAATGGAAGTATCTCAACACTAACCAGAACATTGATATGTCTCCATCTCCTAAAAAGAAAAAGCAACGGACAAGGGAAGAAATGATTAGCTGGATTGAGGATAAATCCTATATTCCAGCTTCGGTAGGTGATACTGCATGATAAAGCGATCAGTCTGTCTACTGACCGTTCTAATGATGCTAGTTATTTTGATAATATCAGGTTGTAGCTCTTCCTCGGATAAAGGCTGGGACGATCCAAGTAAAAATTCTACAACCGGCAATTCGTGGAGCAGCTCAGCACTTGAAACCTCCAATAGCTCAGGGACGAGTTTCACTCCTGGAGGAGATGTGAAGTTCTCCAATAGTGACTTAGCGAGCGCCGGTGATGATTCGGGGCAACTGATAGGGGAAAAAACAAAGAAAATGTTAGACGATGCTGAAGATGATGCCAATCTTATGAACGGGTTCATTATTGGACAGGCCAATAACCTCTTCAAAATTCCAGGCATCAATAGCATCCAAAATTTAATATTCGGTAACCCCTACGAGACATGGGGATTTGGTAAAGAAAACAAAAATGACAAATTTTTAGCTGGAATCTTCTATGAGTCCACTTTAAACGAGGTCATTAATCCCTTAATAGCTACAGTATCCGGCGTTTATGCAACGGTGCTGATGCTTGCAATTATGATGTCCACCTTAAAATTAGGGATGAAAGCTCATAGTCCTCAATCAAAGGAAGACTTTTGGAAAGACGTTCATATGTATGTTGCATCCGCTTTTTTTATGGCACTATTTTGGATGCTCTTTAATGCACTAATGGCTATTAATTCGGGACTTATTCAAGGTGTTGCGGGGACACTAAAATCCCTTGATAAGCCCCTTGATGGAGCGTCTATCATTGCAACTGCCACAAATGACGAATCATACAAATTTGCAATGGGCGATTTATTTGTTTTCTTGGCGGAGTGGGGACTGGCAGCCTATTTGAACTTCATATATATCGCAAGACAACTGATTATTATATTACTTTGTGTATTGTCTCCAGTTGCCGCGTATAGTTTGCTTTTTGCTAGAACAAGGTCATTTTTTGGGACATATATGAAAGAGCTTGTTGGTAACATATTTTTGCCATCAATCCATGCGATGATTATGTTCGTGTTTGTACAACTGGCTGGAAATTTGGGGCAAGGAATGGGGCCAACAATCTTTAAGCTCGGAATGATTATTATGTTCGTTCCGATTACTGGTATGGTCAGTAAATGGCTTAACCTAGGTGACTCTAGTACTGCAATGGGCCGTACGGCAACTGCACTCGGACTTGGAGCACTTGGTGGAGCTGCAATGCTATCCAAAGGTGCCATGAACATGTCTGGTAGAGGGAGAGCATCTACTAACCAGATGTCCGGTAACGGTGGTGTTGGAACGGAAACTCCATCCGGAAACGGAGTATCTATGGGTAACGATAGCGGTGCCTCTGTATTGACTAAGGCAGCAGCTGGCGGACAAGGATGGGGGAGAATTAAGAAAGCTGGTGCTATGACCGGTGCGGTTCTTGGAGGGACTGTAGGTTTGCCTTTTGGGGCAGGAGGCGTGGCAGCTGGTGCAGCAATTGGCTCGAAAACTATTTCTGGTCTAATGCAAGGTACTAGAAATACTCTTCATGGTCTCGGTGGCGTGGGTACTACTCTCTATAAAACCGGCAAGGGTTTAGATTCAAATGGAAAACCAAATTGGAGTTTCGGAAATATAAAAGAAAAGTGGGGAGATCTCGCAGAACGGCGTCAGTTAATGGGGAACTTAGGAGAAGCTTCAGGATTGGTTGCTGGTGGTGTTGGGGCAGCAATCGGAACGGCTGTTGCAGGTCCAATCGGAACTGCACTTGGTGGAACACTTGGCACTAAACTCGGTACCAGTGGCAAAACTCTGGGACAAATGTTGTCCGGAGTGAGTCGACAAAGCGCTTTTGAACATGGAAAAGGTTTAGTCCGGCCTGATGGAACGATTAGTCCAAGGGGATTGACGCCAGATCAGTTGGCGACCGAACCACGCTTTCTGGGGGGCCCTAATGGAATGGGCGAAGTTCGTTGGAACCAAACAAATGAAAGATCCTGGTACGAAGCAAAAGATCAAAATACAGGCAGCTGGGAACGAATAGGTGGGATTGGTGCGGGGGATAGCTCCCTTAATGGTAGCCAGCGGAGAATGGTAGATTATAATCTTCGTCATCCAGGTGATCAATGGACTCGTCAAGAAAACGGGTCGTACACACGAACAAATGAGACACCGGAAGCTACCAACAATCATGGTCGCTATCAAGAAAAAGCGAGAACCGAACGTGAAATAGTTGGTATGTCAGGATCTACTGCGAGTTTGGGGAGAAAAAGCGAAGCATATTTTGCTGATTCCACTGGGAAGAAGCTCTACTCTGACAATAGTTTTGATATGAGAAAACTCAACCCTGAGGATTATTTCAATCATTCACAACTAGGTCAGGTAGATCAAAAAGGTAAACCTACGGCTGGCGACGACAAAGTAGCAAACTTTATGTCCGGGACATATCGTACAGGAAGTTCAATAGGTAAAGCTTCCTACAATACTGCCGCAAGTGCACCACGTAAAGTTGGAGGTTGGGTGCAACAAGGACTTCAAAATTACAAGGATCGCAAATCTGATGTGGTTTAATCCAATATAACCCAGTAACCGTAAGAGGATGCCTTAAAAGGTGTCCTCTTGCAATTGGAGGAGGTGAGGGTTTGAATGCAACTGAGATAGGACAGCAGGCTGCAGGACAAGCTGGGGGAACTGCGAAAAAAGCTGGCTCAAAGGTCGCTTCCAAAGCGGTAGGTAAAGCAGGTAAATATTTAAAAAAGTTAATGATGAAGTTCATAAAACAGCTCTTAATGTCGCTTGGTAAGATGTTTTTAGCTGTTGTTGGCCCTTGGGCATTAGCTATTCTGGTTGCTATTTTAGTTACCCTTGCTGTAATGTCGGCCATTCCGTTCTCTGACTGGTTTTTAGGGGGGAATGAAAGAAGCGAAACGCAAAAAAACGCAGATTTGGAGTACCAGCAAGAATTCAAATCCGCAGCGGATGAGACCGTCGCAGAATTGTGGGAAATAGAAGCAGATAAAAACTGGATAACTCAAGTGGCAAATACGGTTAAACCGAGCTGGGGGATTCCTGCTGCGCTTGTTCACTATGAAATCGTCGTAAATGAGAAGAAGGTAAAGTTATCCGATTATAAACCAAACAAACTTATAGAAAATTTCAAGCCCACATTTTCTTATTCTTCTATCAATGATGACAAGGAACGAATTAAATCTGTAAAGGTATGTACGAATAAGAAGAAGGACAAAGATGGAAAAGAAACGACCTCTACTACAACTACAACTGATATTTCAGAAAGTACTAGACCATCGCATGATGTCCTTTCGAATATTACTTTACCTTATGCTTCAATGGAAATAAAGCAAATGAAACGCTACTATCCAGGCGGAACTCTTCAGCAATCGGATCAATGGGAAAATAGCGGTAGTTCCACAAGTGGGGATTGCACTACAACCACTTACAGGCAGTATGAACACACAACTGTAGATGATCGGTTTACACCAGGTTTTGTTGTAGATGGGCCTAAGTTTCAACAAATCTTAATTGATCAGGGTGTAGCAGAAGATGATATGAAATTATTCTACGAATTCATTCATACTGCAGACCGCACTTGGAACCCTGCTCTTTATGGAGGAAAGGCTTCAAATAATTATGGTGACTACGGGGATTTCTATGGGGATTGGTTACCTGGGAGAGCGAATGTACCGGCTGTTGTACGACGATTCGAACCACTCGTAAGAAAGTACTTGGCACAAGTAAAGTTAGAAGAGCATACAGAATTACTTCTTGCACTGATTATGCAAGAGTCGAGTGGAACATTACCAGATGTAATGCAATCATCGGAATCTAAAGGTCTTCCACCTGGAGCGATTACAGACCCCGAATACTCTATTCAAGCAGGTGTTGAACATTTCAAGGACGTATATACTCTTGCGAAAGGTGATATAAAAATAACCCTTCAAGCTTATAATTTTGGTAGAGGATTTGTTAGTTATGCGCAGAAAAGGGGAGGCTATTCGAAAGAGGTTGCTTACGAATTTAGTGCTGAGTATGCCATAAAATATGGATGGAAAAGTTACGGTGATAAAGACTACGTAGATCACGTTCTACGCTATTATAATGCGACAGATAAACCTATCAAGGTAAAAGTCAATGCAGTCCCTGGGGAACAAATTTTTGATGTACAACAAGTACTGGACATCATGAGTGAGTATATGGGCACAAAATATTGGCTCGGCGGCAAAGTACCAACTGATCCGGGTTTTGATTGTTCCGGTTTGATGTCTTATGCTTTTGGTAAAATAGGTATCGATTTATCTGGAAATGCACATACGCAGTACAACAAGACGGTAGCGGTAAAAGCAGAGGATGCAAAACCTGGCGATTTACTCTTTTGGGAAACCTATAAAAAGGCACCTTCTCATGTGGGTATGTATTTAGGGGACGGGAAATTTATTAATTCCGCTGAAACTTTTGGTGTCAGTATCGACACATTAACTCGATGGAGAAAAGTCAAATTCCTAGGATATCGACGTATTGTAAAGTGATTCGAAGACATTGAGGTGAGTGATAGTGAAAAATCTCAAGTTTTATATTGGTTGTCTAGTTATTCTTGTTCTTGGCGTTGTTGCAATTTTAGCTTACTCTTCAAACACGAGTATTCAGCAAGAGAAACGAAAGGAACTGGATGGTGTGCAAGTCAATAATCAGTTTGTAGATAAATTCTTCAACTATACAACAAGCAGCCAGAGATATGAGAATATTAAACCATTTATGACTGAACAAGGATATAGGTCAACTTATCCTTCAGGCATGGAAGTCCCAACAGATGAATCCACTTCTGTGAAGTCATTTGTAAATAGCTTGAAAAGTTATGTTCAAAAGGAACCCGAGAGTAATAGTGGGCACTTGGAGATAATAAATGAGTTTGAATTAACGACCGAATTTAATAATGTCCAGAGTTCAAGAACTTTCATTATGAAGACATCCCTTATATATGATGACTCCGTGGGTTGGAAGGTTAATGATGTTGATATGATTATGTAGGGAATACATATGAATAACGAGAGGAGGAGATGCATTCATGTTAGATAACGTGATGAAAGCAATATATCAAGTAGTCAGATTTGTCCAACTTGTTGGAATCCCTGTAATGGCGTGTTTATTTGGACTAGGATTTATTTTCTTACTTACTGCTGGGAAAAATCCTATGCGAAAACGTAGGGGGATGATCTTTGTTATTGTCTTTGGAATCGGAACCTTTCTGGTCGCCTATGTTCCAGCAATTGTGCATACATTTGCTGGGGATGCTCCAGGCCAATCATCAAGCGGCCAATCCGTTGAACAGTTGGTTGATTCCGCAGCGCCGGCAGGTTCTATCATCTTTACAGCCTTAAAGTATATTGCAATCCCCATTACAGGCACGATGTTTTATATCGGAGTTTTTGTGCGTCTTATGGCCGCAAAAATTCCAGGTAGAAAGCGTCTAGGTATTGGTTTAATGATGTTCTCTCCACTAACGTTGGCAGTTGTGATATTAATTCCTACTTTATTGCCTAAGTTGTGAGAACAGCCATCAATTTTTCTTTAGATCTCAGATGGATGAAATAATTTGATATAGCGGAGGGGGCTAATAAGTCAACTTTGCAAGTATGGACATTTAAAAAAATGGTTTGGTATCAGATTTTATTCAAGAAGCGAAGGTAGGTTGCCTTCGCTTCTTTCTATATATTGATACAAGATTTAAAAGTGAGAACTAAATATAGAGAAATTTTAGTAATTTCCCCCTTGAGTTTTTTTGATACATCAACTAATATGAATTTAAGTTTATATTATATTTAGGGTGATTATTAATTATGATACATAATTTTACGAGAGAAGAGCTTGAGAGATTATATGATGAAATACTGTTTAAACTTCAATCACCGTTTCCAAACGGTACAATAAAATTCAAGAATGATAATCCAAAAAGCGCATACATTCCGTCCCAGTCAATTAGAGAAAAGGTGAGAGCATCAGCTGGACCGTATTGGAGTTGGACAATAACAACAAACAATCCTATTTATCTTGAAGAAACGGATGAAATTGAAGTGCGCGGCGTACTTACTATTCTCAATGCAAAAGCAGAAGGACAAGGTTTCGCTCAATTGAAGAGATATCCAGAAACACAAAAGATTCATCATTATAAAGAAGCAATAAGAGCTGCTCGAAGCGACGCTTTTCGAGATGCTGCAGATTTCTTCGGTGTTGGACATCAAGATTTAGCGGCGTATAGGGAGCGGGACGATAATTCCAGCATAGAACTGGAGAAAGTGACTACCCAAAAGGCGAATTCCGCGAAGGAAAAGAAAATAGAAGTGAAAAAATGCATAAAGTGCGGGGTTGTCCTGACCCATGAAGATTTTGAGTATCTACGGTTAGTTAAGTGGACTACTCAAGTTTGTAAGAATGATGTACCGGAGCATCAACAGAAAAAATATGACCCTGATTACGTAAAGAAGGTGAAATAATATGGCCAATAGCTTGATTTTAACCTGCTCTCTATGTGCTAATTTTTGTCCAAATAGACAAGTATGTAAGCTCAATGATGAACCTTGTAAGGTAGATACACTTGCTGAACCATGTAAAAATGACGGCAAATTCATAAGGTATATGTATACTATTCCTAATGCATATAATTTCTTTTCGATTAATGAAGATATACCTCCTGGTTGGAGACCGGATTTAACAAGAATTCCAACAGATAAAAAAGGTCTACCCCTCGTTGTAAAAACGAAGAGGGGTCTAGAGCGTGCAATTCCAGCAGACCCTACAGTAACGCTTGAAGTCACGCCTAAAATTGACGGTAAGGTTCCTCTTATCACTACATATCAAGGTCAGCGAGAGATAATTTATGAACTCGGAGTTAAACTTGCATCTGAAGAAGCTGCTAAGGCAGGGGTTCCTCTTACTGTTCTACCAGAAGAACATAATTGGGAGGGAATATCGAACATTGATTTACCCTGTGTTACATCAAGGGGTAACCAGCTTGGTAAGGCATGGCTCACAGATACACCCGTCCAGTGGAATTATTAATTGGTATCCAATCAAAGTAAATTGGATCAATTATGATAGGAAGGTGTATTAGCAAAAGTGAAGAAATCCCCAATAAATGTAGACGTATTGAATCTGCTTTTAGATAAAGCAAGCAAACTTATACCCGGACACTGTCAAAGTATAACCGAACTTGTAAACAGTGAAGCTGAAAATTTTGTGAAATACCCGGCAACATTACCCTTTAATCCGTTTCGGATATCAGGTTCAAAGAAGCAGCAGAATCTGAGCGAGGAATTGTTCCCTCGAAGACGAACAGTTATATGGGTGTACAAAGAGATGTTCTTGGATTATAAGTCGATTCTACTGTATCGAGCAGTAGAACAATTTGATTTGGCTGAAGCTAACTATAATAGTGTTACTAATCGTTTCGCAATCGAGGTAGCTCTCTGGTATGCCCTGAAAAAGTCAAATACGAATATTGATAGTCCTTATTTTTCAGACAAGGACTTCCTAGAGATTATAGATATTGATGATATTATTAGGAAAGCTCTAATAGATTCTTATAAATTTTTAGGGAGATTTCCTAAATCGCGCGAGTATGAAGTGATAAGGAAAAAATTTGGGGGTCCATCTCTTAGTTTGATAAAAAGGAAATTGGGGTCTTATAGCAACGCAAAAACCATGATCGAACTTGAACTAAAAAAGTATATATAAACAGTGTGTTTTACTATTCAACTTTAGTTTTTCATCTGGTATACTTGAAAATAATAAAACAAATACAAACAACAGCCGGAAGCACCGCTGATTAGGTAACGCCTAATTCGCGAGTGCTTCTTTTAGTTTAAATAACTATAATGGAGGAAGATTTCATGTTGCAGGAACGTATGCCAAGTCGATTTGTAGGATTTGCTCCGGGTGTATTTATGGTTGTAGGATTATTATTTAAATCGGAGCGTGATTCGATAATGAATTCAGGATTCGAGGCTCCCAATTATAATTTTCAAGTTAGCGACGTAGAAAAACCTCTCGATATTCTTTCTGCGTTACATATGAGTGAACAAAGGATCCTGAATTAATATAAAGAAAAAAGAAAAAGTTCATCGTCCGTCGACAAGAGCTAAGTGTAAGAAGAAGAATATCTAGGAATGCGGACTCTTTACAGTTTCTCCGCATTCCTGGTGCTTCTCAGACTCAAAACTGGGAGCAAAGATCGTGACCGCCGGCAAAAAGAAAATTGACTACACGCGTTAAATCGAATATAGAATGGTTCTATTCTCCTTATGAGAAGTTGCGTTCAATATGTATAAAATGAAGAATATTGCTGTAAATCATGTCGAGGTCATCCTGCTTGGTTCGAAGTACGAAAAGGTTTCAGGGCATAAAGATAGGTGGTGGATCTTATTGGAATACGCTGGGATAGTATTGTTCATAGCGGTTATATTTTTGTACTGGAAGAAGATGACTACGAAGTATAGAACATTTATACTTTTGCTTTTCGCAGTATTCATGTCCATAATCGTAATGAATCAATTCATAATACCGAATATCAGAGATATCGAGATATTGAATACTATAGCTGATGTTTACATAGGCATAGGCTCTATTGGTATAGTGGCATCTATTATAGTTATATTTTATCCGCAAAAGAAGGAATAATTCTGAAGCAAAAAACGGCTTAAGTTATTCTTTAGCTGCTTTTTGCTTCAAGGAGGTACTTACAAAATGCATCGTTCAAAAACCAGATGCTCAGCATTCTTGATGAACCCCGGATCTAACTGGTCCCAATGAAAACCGTTGCCGGCTAAGTATATCCAACTCCTCCCCAGAAACACTCCGTATTGTCTATTTCTTTACCGCCAACAGGGCAACTCCAGTTGCTATTCCCCTTTACTCCATCCGGATCATTATTGGCAAAGAGGGGCCTGCCGGCAAAACATACCGAAACCAGTGGTTACTGTTATATTTCCCGAGTGTATTTGCGAACCCTAAATCTAATACATATTATTTATATTATTGCTTACGAACAAGTATTCGTATATTATCTTTATAAGAATGTATGTTCTTTATGAGTGTTTAGGAGTGAGGCTTAATGAATTCTCGTGGAAGAAATTTATTAAAGGATAGTGTCATAGATGTACTATATGATGAGAAACTAAAAGGGAAAGAAGATAATATCGTTAATGTTCCTATTGCTAGCAAAATTACTGTCGAGTGGCCGATGTTCAAAGTTGAAAATATTGAGGATTACGTACCATATCCAAAAGGAAGAATACATGAAAACTCATTCATGATAAAAGCACGGGGCGAAAATATGGTGCATGCTGATATTTTGGAAGGAGATCTTGTAATCGTATGTCCAGAGTCAGAAGCAGAAAACGGAGATATTGTTGTTGCAATTACTGACCAAAATGAAGTAGTGATCAAACCCTTCAACCATGAAACCTGTCATCAACTAGACAGTTCATCACTTGATCCTATTCAAGTCAGAATCGTTGGCAAAGTACTTGGTATAATGAGCCGGTTCCAATGAATGGGGGGGATATCGATATCAGGTTACTACGCCTGAAAATCGGGGGGCATTATAAATGAGTAAAAAACTCGAGAAGAATGGCTTTTGGGAGTCCAGCCGGATGATTATACCGGAACATCGAGAAGCTTTGTTGAAAAGGCATCGTGACGCGCCAAGTGGGGCATCACACCAGCCAAAGAGAGAAGATATTGAATTAATGCGCGATTATATTCTACTTTCGGTAATGAATACAATGGTAACTAAAAAAATTCGCGAAATGGCGCTATCCTCTGAGACGTTAAAATCTCTTTATACCAAGGCAGCTCAAATCCTCGCGAACAGTATTTCTACCGACCTGTCCAAAAGAAGGCAAGAGATGTTAAAAAAAGAAATTTGTATTGTAGATGAAGAGAAGCACGATAGTACAATGATATTACACTATACTTACCGCAACTCTGAAGATAGTTTTATTATAACAAAAGAGTACATGAGGATGGAGATAAGCAAAAGGTTAGCTCGATACACGGACAGACTTATCACAAAATTAAGTAACTTATAGAGTTTAGTTATTACATGATAAGGTGTATATTCTAAGGCGATCGCGATCTCAACCAATGATAAGAAACAGAGAGCTATTCAGTCGTGTGATCTAATAAGAAGATGCATCTACTTGAGTACTATAGAAGAAATGAACTTTGCTATTCCTATTAATGAAGTCATTAAAGTTTGTTTTTCCTAGCTTCAACGGAGCAGATAAATATAGTATAATTCAAGTAATTAAATATATGGTAGTGGAAGGACCACTTTTCACCGAACACGGTGTATTAGTGGTCCTTTTTTTATTTATTAAAAGGAAGGTGTACTTAACTATGAAACAACTGATGTACGAAAATTTATGTATTTCAGCATCATATCTGAAAGGCCAGGATTACTTGGATCTTACATGTACAGTTTTATTAAATGAAGAGAGAACTGGAACCACTACAGAGGGAGGGACGATTCGAGCAGCAATAATTTCGTCTAATTGGACAAGCTTATCATTTACTGATATTGCAGCTGGCTTAGATGAGAACATTTTGGAATGCGCCCGCTGCTTAGAACTAAATAATTTAACTACCGGAACAGCTGCATTTATTACTGAAAGTGAATGCAAAGGTATTGAGAGAGAGTATGAAGCAAAGGCATTTGAGGACTTAACCTCATATTTAACGGAAGTTCTACATTGCGATTTGATAATTACATATATGCCGTTTAATAAAGATACCTCGGCCCGGCTTGGTTACAAGCGTGTACGTGCCATGAATTTTTCGTATTTGGTTAGGATTCAAAATGACAGCCACACGCCCTTCTCATCACCTCACAGAGAAGTGGAGAACTACAATGATGAGGAAGACCCTTCAATCATAGATTGGGCTGGTAAGGTAATCCTCAATCGTTTGAGCAATGATTATCGGCCAGAATTAATATTCGGACTAAGCAATGGGGCTCGGTGTGTCTTTGAACTCTTTAATGACAATGGTAACATTCCTCTGACGAAGTCTCACATTTATAAATCATTAGATTTAAGTGAAGATGACCTTAGTTATTGTATGATGGAGCTATTGGAAAAAGGTATTATGGAAGAGGAAATAGATGAAACAGAAATTGATATGATTCAAGAAGACAGCCCAATTAAAAGCATCGGATTGTTAGAAGCCGTACAAAACAAGGAATACGATACTGTTTGCAAACTCCTGCAGGACTCAAACGTTGATGTGAATGAAGTAGATAATAATGGCCAAAATGCACTGTTTATAGCGCTGAGGCACAAAGAACTCGAATTAATAAAGTTACTTCTTGAAGCTGGAATAGATCCGAATTATGAAGATAGTGAAGGTTTGACGGCGATGAAACTTTGTTGGATATCCCGAAATCGGGATGCAGAAAATCTGCTCAAGAAGTATGGAGCAACACTGGACTTTGATTAACTATGAGAGAATCTATAAGTTGAGGTGTTGATATTGATATATAATGCAAGGTTTATTCAAGTAGTCGAACCATCTCATACTTCTGGCTCCCCTTTTCGGATGAGAGATCATTATTCTAATATCATCGGAGACATTTATGCTTTAACGGATGCTTTTTGTGATTCGAGCGACATTTCCTGTATAGAGGAGGAGATGAGAAGCAATACAGCTACCATAATGGCCTTATTAAATTCTGAAGAGAGTTTCGGATATACTCATATCATCAGAGACAAAGAAGGCAGTATATTTGCAATTACAATAGGGACGAAATGAATTAATTATAAAATGTAAAAAAGACGGGCTACTCACCGTCTTTTTTCCTTTTGAATTGGGAGTACATTTTAAAAGGCAAGCTAATTCCGACTAACAAAAGTGACGCCGAAATCATATAGTATATTGCTATGTTTGTTGAGAATAAACTTGATATATTAGAAATAAGCCAAATAATAATCATTAAATAAAAGGCTGCAGCTCCTCCAATTATGTTGTAGCGCATTAAGGAGCGTAATATATCGTGCGTATCCTTCGATTTCTTTTTGGCGATCTCAAATAGGAAGTACTGGAGGGCCAAAACAACTGCAATAGTATATAGAATTATCATAGTTCACCTCGTTATCATCATCGACCATCTTGTTTGTCCTCCAGAATTTTTTCCATTATCAACTTATCAATCGCTAGTTCAATCCCATGAGCGAACAAAGCTGATTCTTCTGCTGACTCAAAGACATACTTCATATGATGAGAAAATTGTTGTGTATGTTTGCCAGAGGTAGTGGTTCTATAAATATTTGCTGACTTAATACCAGATTTGAACCAATACTTTTTGAACTTGTAGGTGAAATATAAATCAGTAACATGACCCATTTTTTCTTTTAGTTTGTTATCCCGATATTTAACTTTAATCTCGACTATATATTGGCTGGGGGAGGGGGAAGATTCACTTACAATTACGTTCCATGGTAATTCTCTTTTATTACTTCTATTCATGGTTACTCGCTCACCTCTGTTTCTAAGCTAATCTCATTCTACATCATCTCTGTTATGTATGCATACGCGACGATTGCTGAATAATTTACATTGTCACCTAAACATAATATAATATGAGCATATCTTTAATTCTTACTTTCTTAGTGGAGGCACGCGCCATACCACTCATTCTTAAGCATTAATTCACCTACGGTGTCTATTTATGTCCCTCGTTGACAAAAATTTAATCATTTGGATACTAGTAACATAAAACGCTTGATCAAAGCGGCTAATTTTTTATTAGACGTTATGATCAGGTGTTTTTTTATTTGCCTGAAAACAAAAAACGGAGTTAAGGAGTGTTATTGAATGGGGAACTATCTTTGTGTACACAAAATGTTAGACGTATCTACTCTTCACCTTAAGGTATCGACTTTGAATTGGTTGCGAGATGAGGCTGAATCGGAAGAACCCGGCAGTTTTATCGCGTATGCGAAGTTTGGCTATGGTTTTTTTATTCCGATTATTGAGGAAAGGGACCTGCCAGAGGACACTCCTAATGATTTGAAGACTTTATTGAACTTCGCTGATGAGGTGGGATGTCACTGGATCATGATTGATAGAGACGGTTACGTAATTAATCAGCTTCCAAAACTGTACGATGAAGAAGTTTAAGTTTGGTCTAAGGGGAGACGGATGTGAAAAGGATCGCATTCATTACAGAATCACAATCTCGTCCAGAAACTCCTATGGCTGCGTATCAATTCTACAAAAATCCTAAAAGTCGCTGGATTAATGCAGTCATTGATTATATGGATGTAAGGGAGTTTCCAAGGAGCGACGCGTTTTTTGTTAGCCTTGTAAACAAAGAGATTTATGGCTACGAAGAAGTGATAAAGCCATATTCGTTAAGTAAATACCACCCAAGAAAGAAGGACTGCGAGGCAATCGCAGTCGAGATACTAAAGTATATTGAAGCTTATGGGGAACCAGTTTTTGTTGAGCTCCACATGAGTCAAACCCTTGCTAATGTACTGATTTCCTTATTTCATGAGCGAGGCATTGACTACATGTTTTATGGTGAGGGCCAATCACTTGCTGCTAAGCCTATTTACTATCAGCGGCTCATTGATGAGGAGTTGGATCGTAAAAAGGTAAGGGTTATCCAGCGAGAAAAATGGGCACTAGCAGCTGGTATTGTTAAACGTTCTCCGATCGAAGCTCAGAGAATTCTAGAACAATACTCTCATAAGCATTATTTATTTAGCCCAGAGATAGTAACCATTCTCGAGGGATTAAAACAACTAATGAAAAAGCACTATGAGAGGCGCAAGCATGAAAAGGCTGCATGGAATGAATATCTTCAGGCACTTAGTCTTGAGGATGACTCGCATGATTTAGAAGCATTCTTTCAGAACGTTGAATTCCTTCACCAGCTGTTTGCCCAATCAAAGGAATACGAACGCTTGAAAACGAATTTTGGCCGTACCATCGCGAAATTCGAACGATATTTAATCAAGCGAGAGTATGCGTACGAGATTGAAAACAAGATCAGTGCAGCATTACTAACGCTTCAGATTAGTCTGTTGTAAATCATTCTAAGTGGTGGTGAACATGATAGCGTATATCGTAATACCGATCATTACTCTCTAATTCAGGCGCGATGAAGGAGCAAGAAAGCAGGATATAAAGGGGAGAGTCCTGAATCACTTTCTTGTTTTGAGCCCATTGTGGCCACCTTCGGCTCATATCCCTACCGGGAAAAGTAGCGGCCGTGCAGCCCCTATCTGTATGCGCGGTAGGAAAACTGTTAGATTCCTGCCTTCTCCGAACCTTACAAAAAAGTTTCGGAAGAGGAGAGTAATGATCATGAATCAACTATCAAATATTAAGTCAAATTTACGGTATTTTGGTGGAAAAAGTTGGATATCTAAACAGCTAATTTCCAGATTTCCTGAGGATAACACATATACAACCTTTGTTGATCTCTTTGGAGGTGGTGGGCATGTGATAACACAAAAAGCCCCGACAACCCGTGTAGAGGTCTTTAACGATAAGGATACGGATCTCGTTAATTTTCTTCTCGTTCTAGCAGGTAATCAGCATGAGGAGTTGAAAGCCAGATTACGAACCTTGCCCACAAGTAGATTCCTTTTTGAAAAGTGGCAAGATGAGTGGTTTGCGGGTATACGGCCAGAATGTGAACTTGAAAGGGCCATTCGCTATTACTACATACAAAGAATGAAGATTATTCCGCATCCCAATCAAAAGAGCGGTTTTAGGGCAAGCAAAATCAAAAATCCGGCGACAGATTATCATAATTCCATAGATAATCTTGAATCTTTTGGTGCTCGTTTCAAACATGTTATAATAGAGCAAAGGGATTTCGAAGAGATAATCGATATCTATGATGGATCCAAAACGTTCTTCTATTGCGATCCTCCATATTTTAAAAAGGAACATTTTTACAAATGTGGATTTAATCTGGATGATCATAAACGACTTGCAAATCTCTTATCGAATATCAAAGGGAAAGCAATGGTTTCTTACTACGCAGATCCTTTGATCTTTGAACTATATGCAGGTTGGAGAATGGAAACCATTGAAGCTGCAGTTGGAGGAGTAACGAAAAAGGAACTGGGCCAATCTAGAAATAGAAAGCTTGAATATATCATCATGAACTACAAAGAGGAGCGCCAACTTACGCTTTGGGACTACTAAAAACTGAAGGAGCGAAACCCGCTTCTTTGTGATTATGCTATCATTTATTAATGATACTTGTCAATTTTATCTAAAGAGGGGATATACTGTGGAAACAGCTTTAGAGTTATTTGGAATTGATATTTTAAATTGTGATTCAATTGATATTCAAGATGATAGTATTCAATATAATGATGTTAGATTTTGTATCGAGTCTTTGAAGAAATATAACGGTAGTTATATTCAGGTATTTTATAATGGGAAATTCAATGTTTGGAATGAGGAAGGGGAAGTAATTGATCAATTCTATCTCATTGAAAACGATGAATTTAAGAAAATGTTATTTAAGAAATACCCTGTAATTGATATGTAATCATGGCATCGGGTATTTGCAAGGTATGCCAGAGCTATAACAACTTGAATTGTATTAATAAGCGGGATCATGATCTGATCCCGCTTATTTTATTATGCAGTCCGTTTTCATTTGTTTTTGTTCATGCTATGATGTGTATATACCTTATCATTCTTTTCATTACTCTCAGCATACGCAAGGAGAGTCCTATCTAACGAATCACCTGCAAAGGGTTAAGAATCTTATTTCACACTACTAACAGTGTGACTTAGCTTATACCCTAATGTTTAGGTGTTTTTTTGTATTATCTATTTGTAGTTTGTTTATAGAATCACCTGACAAGGGAGCAAGGGCACGAATCTTTGTTTTTTTGTCAGGTGTTTTTTTGCACCTACACCCGAATTTCAAATTGGAGGAGATTCAGATGGTAAAAAATCGTGTTGAGTTGAAAGGATCGAATATGTTGGGGGTTCAAGACATTTCAGATTCCTCGATTGGGGGCTCTTTGCAGGATGATGTACAGATTGATGTAAACTTTGAGGATCTCGTTCGTACAGCTGCAGCAAGCGATCATCGTGCATTTCGAGTTTGGCGCGACCTAACCTATGCATTGAACGAAATTGTCCAGGGTAAGAGGGACATAGAAACTGCATTTAATCAGATTGATATTCATGATTGCGTCAAGCAATATACAATCGTTCCTACAACATGGAATATTGATGATATCATTCACAAGTTCCCATACGGGACATCACAAGAAGAGTTGTTTGCAAAGTTATTAGAATTAAAAGAGGCGATTAAAAACAACACACTTGAAGCCGGACGTGATGCAATCGAATATGGTATCGAAGAAGAAGTGGACAATGAAGTTATCATATTGAAAGCATGGGGTACATTGTCGGAAGAAGGTTATGAGATCTACTCTTCTGAATCAGATATTGCTCATGATTATCCAAATGAACGATTTATAAATGGATTTATGATTACAGGTGGTTCTTCAATAAGGTCATTTATCGAAGATAATTTTCAAATTTTCTACGAGTCAAAGGAAGAACTCATGAAGGACATCTCTAAATATCCAGGTATGAGCCTTCTACTTAGAGACCTATCAGAATAACCATCATTAAAGAAGGAGGATAAAATTCTATGAATAACCAGACAATTCAGAATGATAAAACTGAGGTTATTGAGGGGCCAGACAAGGCTGAATACAACATGGGAGATCACGGTAAAGTTGTTTGCACGCAAGTAAACTCATCAGATTTAGAATTAGATGAAGTAAATAAGACTAATGTAAAGTATATGCTGAACGCGATACAAGAAGCAAAATACTATATTGATGAATCCATGAATAGATTATTACATTTGGTTGGGCCTGTGTATGAAGAAAATGGTGCTAACCTTTCAAGAATATATGAAGAGTTAGAAAGAATGGAATCAAATTTAATTTTGAAAAGTGGATTGTGATTTTGCGAAAATAAATTGCAAAGTCGTTTGTTTATTACCTGGTATAGCTGCTGAACAAGTATGTGATGAGTGGAGTTAATTCCTTTGATGAAGATAGCACCTTTTCGGAAATATAATTCATTTTCATAATCTCAGAAGAGAAAATAACGAGAGCAAAGGAACGTAGGTGCGTTCATCTTTGCTCTTTATTTTATTTACAGGGAGAGATACATTAATGGGCATGTTAGCTGATGACCATTCAAAGTACTATATTTTTGATGATGGGATAAACAAAATCAAGCCTCGGAGCAATATTAAACGGCATAACGCTGTAACAAGAGTTATCTGGGGACTGTTGCAGAAATTTGAATACTCCTTTTACGGGGTATTAAGAGATTGGAGTGCTGTATTCAATTTTGAAAATATCTATTTTGTTCTGCATCATTTTATTAATGATTTACCAGATGAGCGTTTGATTGATTGCACTTGCGGTTTAGACTGGAGTACCTTCCTTGAAAAAGAAGGGGTTATAGAAGAAATATTCGAATATCTTCAGAGTGAAGGATTTATTATCGAAATACCAAATCAAGATTTTGTTGAAGCATATCTAATGGACATATTCGGAATTGATAATTGGCATCTATATTCTCCAAAGCACAAGCTTCTCATCTGGGTGAAGAGAGATGATATGGCATTCTTAATTGAGCTTTTTTTTGATACTCCCTATGCACCATATGGTACTAAAGAGAAATTAGAATGGCCTGATTTGTCACCTGGCCAGCTTACATTATGGGAATACCTACCGGTTGTAGAAGGACGACGTAAACGAACAATACCTGCTACTATAACGAAGGGAGAGGATCTTACAATTGAAGACCGAGTCCCCGAAAAAGTAGATGCGTTAACCGATGAAGCAATTAAAAAGATATTTGATGAAAATACCATGGTTATTGCAAATTATAGCGGTGGTAAAGATTCAACAGTCATTGTTCAAAAATGCATCAGATTTAAGATGGAGAACCCAGATAACAATTCTAAATTGTTTATACTTAGCGCTGATACAGGAGGGGCTGACAATCCATTAATTAGGACTCATATCCGCAAAACTAAAGAAGCAATCGAAAAATTGAATTTAGATATCGAGTTTATAATTGTTGAACCAGACGTTGAAAATTCCTTTTTAACCTTAGTCTTAGGACGAGGCTATCAACCGCCTAGTCAACTCTTTAAATGGTGTGTTGACCGCCTTAAGATTCGTCCTGGAAGGGAAGCTTTAAAAGCTTATTTGCATTCTGGGGAGAAGGTGTGTCAGGTATTAGGTTCGCGAATTTCTGAATCAACAACGCGGGCTATGAGTGTTGAGAAAGAGTATGGAGATGACTTCTATGGCACACATAAAGCATTTGAAGGTTTATTACGAACTGCAACACCGATTCGTCACTGGACTGCCCGAAATGTTGTAACATATTTAGTGAGAAATCCTGCTCCATACGATTATTCTAATCACATATTGTTGAACCTCTATGGTTCAGCAGCTGGAGGCATGGATGAGTGTCCTATTGGGGCAGCTATACAATCAGAATCACAAGCTATTTCAGCATGTACTGGCAAGAGCAGTCGATTTGGGTGCGCACTATGTACAGTCATAAGCGAGGACACTTCGTTATATAATCTTTCGTTAGATTATCCAGAAGAGTTAGAACCTTTCTATAAGTTTCGTACAGCGTTAAAGAAAATTCAAGATATTAGATATGGGGGATTTACAGCATTTCAACGTAAGGGTAAATATAGATTTGAACCTGGATTTGGGGATTTAACTATCGGCATTCGTGCGATACTCTTACGTTTGATTAAGGAATATAAGATACCTATTCTTGAAGAAGAAGTCTTTGCTATCTATCGTTTGGTAGAAGAAAGAGAGTGTAAGGAAGGATTCGCAGTTTCTGAACGCTTCAGAAAACAACTTTTCGGATTACTGGATACTTCACCAGTTTTCTATCCTAATTTTGATCCCACTCTAAACCCTACATCAATGATAGATGTATGCACTTCTGAAGATAAGGCTGCCATTGATAGAGTTCTTATGATTGAGTAGGAACGAGCAAAACGCATGCCTAAAGTGAGAAGGAAGATTTATTTTGTCCATGGTGATACTAGTGAAGTTCCACTAGAAACTTGCTTTTGTATATTAGAATTATTATAATATTAATAATTGAATACATGCCTACGAGGAAGCACCCGGGGCCATTGGATTATATCCAGTGGCCCCTTTTTGCATTCTCAGGCAAACTCTAAGATATGAAGGAGAATGTGGATAGAATGATGAAACAAATTCCAATGAAGAGTATTTCCTTCTTCATGGCAATGACTATGCTTTTCTTGCTCCTACCGCTTCAGGCTTTTGCGGATACATCTGATGACAATCGATTGGGTGCGGTCGGTTTTTCTTCCTCAGTTGAGTTAAACACGACTTTTAAACCTGACACTTATTTTTACACCGCTACAGTTAAAACATCGGATAGTACAATTACGCTCACACCATACGCCCTGGACAGCGCAGTAAATATAACAGTGAACGGAACACAAGTTATGAACGGAACCCCTTCGCTTCCTATCACGCTGCAGACGGGAGGGAATATTATAACGGTGGAAACTCAATCTCTTAAGAATCCGAGTTCCGTTAGAACCTACGTATTTTCCATACAGCGAATAAGTGAAACAAACGTGATCCTGAAAAACCTTACGATTGAAGGGGCTAATCTGAACCAATCATTTTCTCCGGAAACATTGGAGTATGCGGGGCATGTCAAACCATCTCAATCGTATGTCATAGTGAAACCAATTGCACAAGACTATGCATCAATAAGAGTGAACGGATCTATGCTTGGTAGCAATGGCTATACGCTTGTCGGATTGAGCTCAGGCGTAAATACAATCACCGTACTAGTTACCTCATATAATGGTGCAACAAAAACATATACGGTGCAATTAAACCGCCCTCTCTCGAGTGATGTTGCTGATTTGAGCAGCGTTGTCATCGGCGGAAAGACCTATACCGAATCAGGAGTATCTTATATCGGTTATGTTGCAGGGAACGCTACAAGCGTTAATGTTGTAATAAATGCAAGGGATACAGCAAGCACCATTGATATTAATGGTCAGACAGTTACGTCAGGAGCTACTGTTAATCTTTATTTGAAGCAAGAACCAAGCGCTCAGTTTACGGTTACAGTGACAGCATCTAATGGGTCAACACGTAAGAAATATACGCTTTATATCATTCGTCAAACTTCTTCTGATTCAAGTATTAATGGATCTAATGGAAGTGGCTCTAGCTCAGGAGGTTTGATAACAAACTTGTCTGTAGATTCGAATGGTACGCTTAATATAGAGGATGGCAAGGGATCAACCGCTGTGTTATCAAAATCTGGTGCCTCGCGTACTTATACTGTCACTTTGAATACAGAAATTAAGAAGGCATTAAGCAATAATACCAATTCAAAATTGTTAGTTATCGACTATTCTAAAATGACTACGATTAATGATGCGGTTACACTGAATATTGACAGTGATCTTGCACAATTTCTGCAGTCCAAAAAAATACCGGTAAAATTAAAGTCGTTGAATGGTTACGTTACAGCTGATTTAACAAAACTTAAAAACTGGGATTCTGGCGGATATATCTCAATTTCTAGGAATAACATTGGGGTGAATTTCGGTTCGGAATACACTCCTGCTACAGGATTTATTAATATCTCTTATTCCGGTTCAGCTTCTATTAATGAATCACCGTTTGAGATTGAAATACCAGTCTATAGTGATGGAGATATGAAGTTAGCGAATGTTTATCAATACGATGGATCGAAGTTTCATGTAGTATTTAGTACAACATCGGGTAATGCAAAGAAGGTAAGTGGTGTTTTAGCCGGTGATTATATTGTTATGAACTATAAAAAGAACTTTACTGACATCAAAAATCACTGGTCCTACAATTTAGTGGACTTCATGGCTCAAAAGCATTATGTCACAGGGTATCCAAATGATACATTCCAGCCAGACCGTTACGTTACTCGGGCCGAATTCACGGCTATGTTGGTGCATGCTATTTGGGATATGCAGTTAACGTCTAATGCACTGGATGAGCCATTTACTGATGTTGCAATCACTGACTGGTTCTATCCTGAGGTTAATGATTGTTGGAAATACGATTTAGTTCAGGGAATTACAGACTCGAAATTTGAACCAAACCGTAAAATAACTCGAGAACAAATGGCTGCCATTGCAGTACGTACCTTGAAGAAACTCGAAAAAGCTAATCCTGTTACCACAACTGAAGCAACGGGCATTCTCGGGAAATTTCTCGATGCAAATGATGTTAGCCCCTGGGCAAGAGTTGAACTGGCAACAGCTATCAAAAGCAAAATATTGGATGGTGTAGGTCACAATAATCTAGCCAGCCAAGAAAATGCTACTCGTGCTCAAGCTGCAGCGATTGTATATAAGGTTATAAAACAATCAAGTGGATTCTAAAAGACTAACAAACAAAACGGGTTGCATAGTTGCAGCCCGTTTTGTTTAGAAAATCGTAAGTTGTAACTCCTCAATTTCAACATTAAACCAAGTGTGGGATCTGAACCATCTGTCCTCAGAAAGCAACCGGGTTACCTCTCCTTTGTCGAACTTTATGACTAGAAAAGGTTCTTCGGCATATTTAAACTTTTTACCATTGACACTAATTGGAGGACTGACAAAGAAGGAGACCTGATCCCCGTTTATTACGGCTTTATCGAACTTTCCGTGGGAGCTTAACACCTTATCAACGTTACGAAGCTTTACATTCCAGTAGTATGTACCGGCAAAACTAGGTGTCATCTCGATATTCACAATATCTATCGACTTCCCGCTTCGAGTAATATAAGGACTCCATATTGTTTGGCTTACCACTTTACCTTTGAATGAACGTCGAGTTATCATAAATGGCTCCTTTAAAAATCTTGTCTATAATCGGGCTGCGACGCTTCCAACTTATTTACAGCACTTTGATATGAAAGCTCGTAAATTTCAATCATTTTAGCAATTACAACGGTGAATATTTCACTGTTCCCATACTTCTCTTCAATCTCTATCAGATCAGAAGTAGTAGGTGAAAAATATTCATAGATCGAAATAAGGTCATCGTTGTGTATTCCTAAAAATTCTCTCTCTGGAGCTTCAATAACTTCCGAATACCATGTTTCATCATCTAATAGCTGCATCAATGAGTATGTTTTTAATAATTTGTTACGCACATACGTTCTATGTCCAACTAAAATCCACGGCAATTTTTTTCTCATAATTGGGCACCGTCCAACCGACATATTTAAAATCATTAAGATCTACTTAGTTAAAATCAAAACTCCACCTAAAGATAGTTTACTAAAGGTGAATATCCTTTGCATTTTTAGAATAGGCGATTTTGTTTAAATGGAGTTTAATCAACCTAATAAGTACGGGTCGCCATACACCTTGGAGGCAATTTTAAACCAGCAAATTTCTCGTGCGTGGAGTATATCTACTCTTTAATTGTATGTGACTTGTAATGACATTAAAGTTGGTTCCTTTACATTATAGTTGGTGCTTTTACAATAAAGTTGGTGTTCAAGGTTTATTTATGGATTGAGCCACTATAATAATTACATTAAAGTTTGTACCTCTTAGATACATTAATGTTAGGGCCTCATATTACGATGCTTCAATCTACTACTTGAATCCATAAGGAAAAGGCGTGTCCTTAGTACCCTAATTGTTGCCCCTATAATGACTATTCAAAATCACTCATCTTCTGGGATTTTGGGATACCAACTTTATTGTAATTGATCACGTAGCGCCATTGAAACAAAGATATGAATAACATATAATTTACTCATACCTTTATGATTCCAAATATGTTTTTTCGGAAGGTCATGCGACGAGTCCGTATTCTATGCCCACAAGGGTACATTGACATCTGAAACTTCTGTTTCAGTGTGTATAATGTTTGAATCGGAGTCGATAGCATGACTTTTCGTGTTTTATGGATTTTAGGTAACCAAATTGCACTCGGATTAGAGTGATGTAAGGGACTTGTTCCTATAGCATCATCTATCCCGGGTGCTTTTTTATTTATCCAATTCGGATACGTGGTTACCAGATTCCGAGGTAATTCGATTACAAATCATCCTATATTGAAGGGAGTAAGATTCATGGCCATCAAATTTATTATTGGTCGGGCTGGGAGTGGAAAGACGGAGAGGTGTTTAACTGAAATCCGCCAGAAGCTGCTCGATAGCCCAAGTGGTGACCCGCTAATACTGCTGGTCCCGGAACAAGCAACCTTCCAGGCAGAACATGCTCTGGTAACTACTCCAGGACTAAATGGTCTACTTAGAGGGCAAGTTCTTTCTTTTCGTCGTTTAGCTTGGCGTGTGATGCAGGAAACAGGTAATACGATAGGGAGTCCTATCGAAGACATGGGAAAGAAAATGTTACTTCTTTGGATTCTCCAGCAGAACAAGGAGAAACTTAGACTATTTCATTCGTCTTCTGAAAAAATGGGATTTATCGACAACTTGAACTCCCTTATGACCGAACTCTATCGCTATCGACTCACACCGGACATGCTCAGTGAACAGCTCGAGAAGATGGTGGCTAGTAGCACAGATGAGTTCCTTTTGGAGGACAAACTTCATGACCTTCATCTTGTCTACCGGGAGTTTGATACGCTAATGGCAACTAAGTACCTGGATGAAGATGTTTACCTTTCACACTTGGCAAATAAACTTCAATTCTCGTCATTATCGAAGGGAGCAGAGCTGTGGATCGACGGATTCAATGGATTCACTCCACAGGAACTTGAGGTTGTGGTTCAAGCGATGATGCATTTTGAGAATGTAACCATTACCCTCTGTTTAAACCGCCCATACGAATGTGATGAGATGCCTGCAGAACTGGATCTATTTCATCCTATTGCCATGACAATGATTCGGATACAGAAAAAGATTGAACAACTGGGTTTACCGAAAGCTATTTATGAAGTGCTTACGGAGAATCCCCGGTATGTTGGACGACCAATGCTGGCTCATCTTGAGAAGATGTATGAACATCGTCTTGGTGGGCGAAGAGTAGCATACAACTGTCCTGGTGACGAAATCACTATCTACAGTGCTGCAAATCGAAGGGCAGAAGTAGAAGGAGCAGCTAGGGAAATTCTAAGGATGGTTAGATCAGATGGGTTCCGATTCCGTGATATTGCTGTTCGGATCCGGAATATTGAAATTTATAGGGATTTAATCGCTACGACATTTATGGACTATGGCATTCCTTTTTTCATAGACCAAAAACGGTCTGTACTCCATCATCCATTGGTGGAATTTATCAGATCAGCCCTTGAGGTAATAACAAACAATTGGCGCTTTGACTCGGTATTTCGATGTATTAAAACGGATCTCCTACTGCCTCTAGTCTACGGGAAGCTTCCCCGAAAGAACAGCAAGAGAATTGCTCGAAATGAACTCGATGAATTGGAGAATCTAGTTCTGGCCTTTGGAATCCAAGGTTCACGCTGGAATGACACACGGGACTGGAAATTTACTCGATACCGCTCACTTGACGATTCAACACCTGCAGAGCTGGATCCCAGATATTCTAAGCGCATGGATCATTGCAGAAGAACGGTTGCCCGCCCTTTGAAGTCACTTCAAAAGAGGATGAAAGTTGCAACATGCGTCCGGGACATGGTTGAGGGACTTTACTTGTTGCTGGAGGACGTCCGTGCAGCAGCTACTATTCAACAATGGAGTGAAGAGGCCCTATTAGCCGGCAACCCTGAAAAATCTACGGAACACGTCACTATCTTCGATCTCATTATCGATATGTTCGATCAGATGGTTGATATTTTAGGAGATGAGAAGGTTACTCCGGATCTATTCAGGAAATTAATCGAGACAGGTCTCGAAAGCATCCAGCAAGGTTTTGTTCCCCCTGCCCTTGATCAGGTACTAGTAGGCAGCATTGATAGAACTAGGACTGCTCAGGTTGCTGTAGCGATGATTCTTGGAGTGAACGAAGGTGTATTGCCTCAAGCGATAAGCGATTCTGGGGTTATTACCGAGTCCGAAAGAGAAGCATTAACCAACAACGGTTTGCAGCTTGCTGATGGAGCACGCCGAAGACTTTTGGATGAACAATTTCTAATTTACTCGGCAATATGTTCGCCATCAAAGCGTCTATGGCTCAGTTACCCTTTGGCTGACGAGGAAAATGCAACACTACTTGTATCCGAAGTGATAAAACATATGAAATTACTATTTCCTTATGCAGAGTCGGGCCAACTCTTGTCTGAACCCGCTACCGAAATGAGTCAAGATGAACAGCTCCGTTACATTTCCACACCATCTAAGACAGTTTCACATCTGATTGTTCAACTCCGGAAATGGCTACAGGGAGAGTACATCTCAGACATCTGGTTTGATGTATACAATTGGTTCATCAATCATTCTGAATGGAATACTAAGCTCAAGTTTCTAATATCCTCACTGGCTTATACAAACGAGGAAAAATCCCTCAAACCATCTACGGCTCAACTCCTCTACGGTGAACAGCTCACTTCAAGTGTCTCACGCATGGAGAGGTTCGTTTCATGTCCGTTTAGCCATTTTGCGCTAATTGGATTAAAACTTCGGGAACGAAAAGTGTTTCGCTTAGAATCACCTGATATAGGTGAGCTATACCATGCTTCCCTAAGCACATTCTTCAAAGAACTCCTAAACAACAATATGAGTCTACAAACCCTGAATCAAAACGAAATACTGGCTATGACTTCAGAGATTGTGGAGCGGGTAGCACCACGTATCCATGGAGAAATACTTTCAAGTTCTCCTCGTCATCGCCATTTTTCAAGGAAACTAACGAGCGTACTTCAATCCTCAATTCTAGCGCTTCTAGAACACTCCAAAAGAGGAGTATTTCAACCTGTGGGCATTGAGCTTGGATTCGGCCCGGACGAGCAATTACCTTCCATAAAAATCGAGCTGCAAAATGGTCAACTCATGGAGATTATCGGCAGGATTGATCGAGTAGACATTGCGAGAAAGGGAGACGAAGTGTACCTAAGGGTTATCGACTATAAATCGAGTGAGAAAAGCATTGATCTCACTGAGGTTTTCCAAGGCATGTCTCTTCAGACGCTGACCTATCTTGATGTTGCAATTAGTAATTCAGGTTTATGGATTGGTGCAAAGGCATCTCCAGCCGGCGTTTTTTACTTTCATGTACATAATCCATTGATCACGAACACAAACCCTTTAACTGAGACCTCTTTGGAAAAAGAGAAACGGAAAAGCTACAAAATGAACGGTCTTGTACTCGCAGATGATGAAGTGGTTCGTATGATGGACAGCGAAGTAGGGAATGGCCATTCCGAGCTCATCCCAGTTGGGTTGAAAACAGACGGTGGGTTCTACAGTAATTCCTCTGTCGCTACTGAGCAACAATGGAATGTGCTGAAGCAGCACATCCGGGGAATCATTAGGAAGATAGGGACGGAAATATCAGATGGAGTAGTGGATATTGCGCCTATCAGAAGTAACAAGAAGACAGCATGCGACTATTGCCCGATTAAGCCGGTTTGTAAGTTTGACGCCTTAGTAGAGGGGAATAACTACAACGTCATTAGGGATATGTCGAACACAGATGTTTGGGATGAGCTCTATTCCAGGGAATCTGAATAAAGAAAATGTCAGCACAGGGTGTTGAAATGAATCGGAAGGGAAGGGGCTAATCAAAATGGCACCTATCAATAAGTGGACTAAGGAGCAATCAAAAGCGATCGAAGAGAAAGGAAAAGACATTCTCGTCGCTGCAGCTGCCGGTTCTGGTAAAACAGCTGTACTCGTGGAACGGATAATAAGGAAGATCACCGATCCCAACGACCAGCTAAATGTAGATGAGCTCTTGGTGGCCACCTTTACAAAAGCTGCTGCTGCGGAAATGAAAGAGCGGATCCGAGAGTCTCTCGAGAAAATAGTTTTTCAGGAGCCTGAAAACGAGCATGTTCGTCGTCAATTGGCATTAATCAATCGGGCCTCTATTACGACTTTGCACTCTTTCTGTAAAGACGTAATCAAACGTTTTTATCATACCATCGATCTTGACCCATCCTTTAGGGTAGCTAACGACACAGAGTCAGTCCTTATTCGCCAAGATGTACTGGATGCACTGATGGAAGAGAAATACGAATCAATGATTAACGGGGATATGTTTTGGGTCATGACGGAGTGGTTTGGCGGTGAGCGTGATGATGCTGCTCTGTTCCGGTTGGTTCAGGAGTTGTACAATGCATCAATAAGCCACCCAGACCCTTTTGGTTGGCTTCAAGAGATGGCGTTATTACTCGATGGCCCAGAAGCCGGAGACCGTTGGTTTTCCAGCCTGATGGTTGATGTTCGGCTGGAACTTCAAAGTATTCTTGCAATCCTAAAGGATGCACTTCAAGTTGCGACATCACCTGGAGGGCCAACACCTTATATTGATACTCTTACTAATGACATGGCTTCCGTCAAAACGTTGATTACAGCCTCTGAGACTACGTGGGAAAACCTACATCAAAGCTTCCAAATGGATGTCTTCAAACGACTTAAACCATGTAAAAAAGATGATTATGACATGGAAATGATTCAACAGGTAAAGGATTACCGAGATGCTGCGAAAAAGGTACTTTTAAAGGTTAATGAGGATCTCTTTAAGCGCTCTATAGAACAATACCGTTCTGAAATGGTATCCATGGCACCAATTATACGAGAATTAATCGATCTAGTTACCGTGTTTGGTGAACGTTATCAATTGGCCAAAAAAGAAAGAAATTTAGTTGATTTCTCTGATCTCGAACATTTTTGTTTGCAGGTTCTGAGCAGTGAGTTGCGCGAAGGAGAACTTGTTCCTTCAGCAGCAGCGATATCATATAAGAAGCAATTCAAAGAAGTCCTACTGGATGAGTATCAAGATACAAATCGAGTTCAGGAAGCAATTATAACCTTAATCAGCCGGCAGGAACCAGGGAATCGATTTTTAGTAGGAGACGTGAAACAGTCCATATATCGTTTTCGTCTCGCTGAACCGGGGATCTTTTTAGAGAAGTACAACCGTTTCCCGAAGGAGGGAAGCGGGGATGCACTAAGGATTGATCTTGCACGAAATTTTCGAAGCCGGCGTGAGGTTATCAATGCTGCCAACTTCATTTTCCGTCAAATCATGAGTGAGCGGGTTGCTGAAGTTCCATATGACAACGATGCTGAGCTCATCTACGGATCTAATTATCCTGAAGCACCAATGGAACAAGGATATGAGGCAGAACTTCTCCTTATCGATCGTGATAAAGGGACAGAACATTCTGCATATCAAGAAACGATCGGGAAAGATGTAGGTGACTATATACAGATAGAAGCTGATGATCTTGAACCCGCTCGTATTGAAGCAAAAGCAGTTGTACAAGAAATCAATAGATTAATGGGGCATACAGGGGATATGAAGTTTCAAGTATTCGATAAGAAACTTGGTGAACTTCGGCCTATCGCGTACCGCGATATTGTCATTTTGATGCGTTCTACGCATGCCTCTGCACCGGTCTTTTTTGAGGAATTTAAATTGAATGGCATTCCTGCTCATGCAGAGCTTAACACAGGTTATTTTACGGCGACTGAGGTAGAAACGATGATTGCTCTATTACAAATTATCGACAACCCTTATCAGGACATCCCATTAGCGGCGGTCTTACGTTCTCCGATGGTTGGTTTATCTGCAGATGATCTGGCGAATGTCCGTGCAAAGTACCGCAGAGGAGACTTTTACGAGGCAGTTGTTAAATATGCCGGCGAGGATTTGCCTTCTGATCAGGAGCAAGGGGATGTACTGCTATCCTTAAAGGAAGTAGCGGCTGCATCCGAGGTGCCAGTTACGAAAAACCGGGATGAAACTGCATTGAAGATATCTGGATTTCTCAAACACTTGGAAAATTGGAGGACTGATGCCAGAGAAGGCACTCTCGCCGATCTTATTTGGCGGATATACCGCGATACGAACTACTATGATTTCATCGGCGGATTGCCTGGCGGAGTGCAGCGTCAAGCAAACCTGAAGGCCCTCTTTGATCGTGCAAGACAATATGAGGCGACTTCATACCGGGGCTTATTCCGGTTCCTGCGCTTTATTGAACGAATGAAGGAAGCGGGTAATGATCTTGGGATAGCAAAATCAGTGGGTGAGCAAGAGAACGTTGTTCGTATCATGTCTATCCATAAGAGTAAGGGCTTGGAGTTTCCTGTTGTTTTTGTTGTTGGAATGGGGAAACAATTCAACCAACGAGACTTAAACGGTCATTTTTTGATTCATAAGGAACTGGGATTTGGTCCGAAATTTGTGGATACGGACAAGCGCATGTGTTATCCTTCTTTATCTTACTTGGCCATAAAAAGAAGAATGAGAATGGAGATGCTTGCCGAGGAGATGCGGGTATTGTATGTAGCACTGACGCGGCCGAAAGAAAAACTGTATCTTGTTGGAGCTGTTCGCGGTTTGGAGAAGAAGATCAATTCCTGGTCGAAAGATATATTCCAAGATGAATTGCCTTTGCCAGATCATGAGCTTGCCAAGGCGAGCAGCTATATTGATTGGATTGGACCTGCTTTGGTTCGTCACCCTGATGCAGAAGTCTTCCGGAATGTTGTGGCATTAGGCAAGGCAGGATCCCTCGTTAGTGAAGAGTCCAAATGGAACATACGAATCATCAACGCATCCTCTTTAGCTCAAGTTACCTCATTGCCAGCCGTTAGTCTGGTAAATGAAAACATAAAGAGGGAACGGATAGATTCGGTAATGAATCATCGCTCAATAAGTGGTACGGCAACGGATTTCAAAGAGGCTATTGAATCCAACTTCAACTGGGTTTATCCAATGATCGAAGGTTCTATGATCTTCTCTAAGACCTCTGTAACCGAGCTCAAACGTATTGGGGAGATCAATCCGACGTTAAGGGACTCGTTTGGAGGGAATGGGAACATCCCACATTTCATGATGGGTGATAGTGAATCGAAGGGTAGTACGGTTATTTCACGCCGGCCACGTTTTATGGAAGAACGCAGTGTAACTGCAGCGGAACGGGGAACGGCTTTCCATACTTTACTCCAAAATCTCCATTTTTATAAAGGTAGAATAACCAAAACTGATATTCGCGACTGTCTTGAGAACTTGGTTGATGCAAGACTTTTAACAATTTCTCAAGCAGATGCAGTTGATGTCGATCAAATTGTTCAGTTTTTTAAACAGGATATTGGTAAACGGATTCTCAGTTCTAAAAAGATTATGAGAGAAGTACCTTTTAGCTATGGGTTGGCTGCTGCAGACGTTTATCCGTATATCAGCGACGAGATTTCTGAAGAGGTAATTCTTATTCAGGGTGTAATCGATTGTTTGTTTGAGGTAGAGGAGGGGCTTGTGCTCTTGGATTACAAGACAGATTCTACTAAGGGTAAGACAGTCGATCAGCTTGTTGAGAAATATAGACTTCAGATTAGTTTGTACGTTAGAGCCATAGAAAAAATTTTGAAACGTCCAATTGTAGAGAAGTATCTGTACTTCTTTGATGGCGGGCACTTAATATGTCTAACATAATTGAAAAAGAGGCTCTTATCAGAGTAAGGGCCTCTTTTTGTTTCGTTTTATGCACCAATCCAATATCTAATGATTCTCTCGTTGTCTTAAAAAGGCGAGTCGTTTCTGCACTCCACTAGTAGACCTTTTGAGGGTTCGGCCAATATCTTTTTGATAGAAACCCTTCTCCGACATACTCAGCAAAACACTGTCCTCCTCTGGAGTCCATAATTGCTGCTTTCTTTTAGGAATACGTTCACTATCATGTCTTCTTTCGAACTCCACCCAAGCGGGTTCAGGAGGGAGAGCATGGCGTGGGATTTTTGAGAAGTTTATTCGTCCCTTATTTTGTTTTGCCCATTTCCAAAATAGCTCTGGCTTGATAAAGATATTTTGTTTTTCAATCTTTGTGGCTTTTCTCGTGTACGGGAGACCATATTTATCTATCCAGCGCAATACAGTATGAGAATCGACATTCAATACAGATGCCAAGCCATAGGCTGTTACATCTCCCCCTGATTCTCTTGTATTTATGCCCAGTCTTTCTATCTTTCGCTCTACACCACCAACATTACGGCCTAATCTTACAGCTATGATAGGTAGAGAATATCGACCTAGCATTTCGAGCAGTTTGTCCTCTTCTGATGTGTTCCACTTTTTATATATATTTTCCATCTGAATCTGTCCTAACTTCGTTTTTGGTCTATTGGGGTGATTTATATCCGTTTATTCCAAAGGAGGTTCCATTGTTTTTAATATTACCAACTTACCACCTTCTACTTTTACATAATACGTTTTTCCGCAAGCATTTACTTCTATTGGACTTTCGAAAGGCATCATTTCAAATCCTTTGCAGGCCGATATGAAGTGATCCTCAATAATTTTCATATTCCGTTGTGATTCGTCTTGAATCCAGAGTAAATATCCGGAACCTATTGTTTCCAAAAGTACTGGTATCAAAATGAACCAGATCTTTTTCTGTTTTCGTGTCATTAGAAAGGTGACTATTAACAGGAGAAAGCTTGACCAAAACAATATCCTCATGGTTACCTCATTCTCTGATTGAAAAACCCGCTAGGGTGGGGGATTTAATCAAACTGAATATATTTATGAAGCTGGGCCCTTACTCTTTTTGTAGGCAAGTGCCGATTGAATCGCTTGAACAATTGATATAATCATCAGGCAATATGTTGAAACGTGTGTCAATGTCCCAATCTTATAGTTCATCCCCATAATAAGTCCAGCAAAGGATAAAATGAATAATAGATGAAGCAATGCTTCTAATTTACTGTTCCTTTTTAGTTTAAGGATTACGGGTATTAAACCAATAACTATAGTTATGATACCAATAGTAAAGAAAAATTCAGACATATGAACCTCCTTAGACTTTAATTCGCCCCTGTAAACTTTGATGATCATTTTATATTTTATACTACTGTTTCATCTATTCAAAGAAAATAAACACAGTCAAACATATTTTGTTTAATATATTCATGAATAATTTGATATTATTATTATTGCATACTTTATTATTCATTAAACTGTTCAGTTTATCTTGGAAACTTGAGTATGGTGTGATAAACACAACAGAGAATTGATAAAACATATATAATATTATGTAAACTAGTGTTCAATGAGGCAATAAAAATCTTAGACATCATCTAAGAGCATAAACAATTGATCTTTAAAAGAAGATTTAATTTTATAATGGGGATTATAATCTGTGACAAACCGAATTCTTGAACGTAATAGTTTTTATGGGGGGAATTAGTGATGAAGTGGATACATTTCGAGAGGAAGACACTAGAATTACAAAAAAAAGAGACTGAAACGCTACGAAAGATCAGACTTTCGGAAATTGTAAAAAAGAGTAGCGGTGAATTCACTGTGTTTACATGCATACAGTTTTTGCCATTATTAATTATTTGCATGACCTCATCCATATTTTATGAACTAATAAATTACTCGATAGCAGGAATAATTCTAGTGATATACTTTTCTTTTATGTTTTGGCACTCTAAAAAGACGAAAAATGCCATTTGGAAATTGTCTCTGATCAATTTAGAATTAGAAAAACGTATGAGTAGTAAAGAATGAGTAGAAAAATATAATTGAAGAAGGAGTTGTCGTATGAAAAGAGAGGTTATTGATCAATAAATCAAGGAACTAGAAGAAATAGATGCACAAAAGCTTCGCTCAATGAGAATGGAATCCATGTCCAAGAAGCGTTCAGGTGAGTCAGCAATTAGGCTAGGGGAAATTGCCGGTTCACTTGTGATTTCAGCTTCTATGATTAGTATTTTATTAGGTCAAATAAATGAAGCGTTTTATGGAAAAAGTCTAATCACAATAAAAATATTGGTATATATCCCTATCATGGTGAAAACATACAAAGGATTCAAAAAAAGAAAAAAAGCAGACTGGGATCTCTTTATGATTGAAACTGCCTTAGACTTGCAATCACGGTCGTCACGACAACAAGGACTAAGACGGCGTATTGGTAAAATGAATAGAGAGAATGGATGACATGGATGTTACTCTTAAGTCCGATATTCATTTGAAGCTAAATTAATATTGGGATCGTGCATAAATTTATAGAAACGGAGCGATATGAATGAGTAGTAAGAATAGGCAGCAAATCCTTAAGCAAGAACCATTTCCTCAGGAGTTACTTCGAATTACAAATGAAAAGTTACTGGAAATAAGAGAAGAAGCCTTTGATAAATATCTAGCCAGTAAGGAAAATTGGGGGAAGACCAAGAAGATTGGCATCGTGGTCTCAATAGTTGCACTAATAAGTACTTTGTATAATTCGATATCGGATTTCGGAAGTTCAAAAATCATACCACTTATCATTCTATTACTTGTAATCCCCTTGTTATTGATTTCGTTTAGATGTAGTGATGCATTGTTTCAATCTTCGATGCGTGTAGCGCATATAGATGCTGCATTAGCGGAAAAAGAAAGACGGAGTAAAATCATCGAAGACTGTTAAATCAAAAGAAGAGAATGACATTGATAAACGGTGAAAAATATAATGGATAATAGAGTTCTCAAAATAGGGGCCGAAAAATAATGAAACATTCTCCCGGATCCATGAAAGTCATTATGTTGATGCAAGTCCTTGTATTAGTCTTCATTCGAATGAATTACGGGTACACTTATGCGCTTTGGGCTCTCGCCCCCACGATTTTGGTCGGTCTAATAGCCGCTATACTCTTCAGTCAATATCGAAAAAGATACGGAAAATGCCAATATGAGAGTGTATTACACATGTCGGATCAAAAGAAAACAGATAATATAGAAATAAGAATACAAGGCATTGAGGTATATCAAAATGGTTTTGCAGAAATCATTTTTTCTGACGGAGAAACGATGCTGGTCGATAATGTTCATATTCTAGAAAGTAGTTTGCTAGACGGTAAAGTACACAATTCTATTCATAAGATTGTAACCGTTCTAAGTTTAAGAATAAAAGGTATGAATGTATATCAAAATCGTTTCGCAGAAATCAATTTTTCTGATGGAAAGACAATGTTAGTCGGCAATGTTTTAATAACAGATAGCAAGTTAGCACCCCATGCCCAAATCAATATTGGATTAAAAACAGACATCTAGATGTTACATAAATGAAATGATTAATAGATGGTTGAGCAAAGCTTTCTTCTTCTTGGATTTGGATGGCTTTTAGAATTAACATGTGGAATGTTGTTCATCATTAACTATTACGATGACTTAATTTGCTGCTGAAATAAAAATTGTAAGATTTAGATAATCATCAGATAAAGAAGCTGGGGGCCCTGTGAAGGACAATAATAAATGTGTGCAGAAGGAAGGATGATGAAAATGTTAAATGAAAAAGAGATAGAGTTGATTTCTTATATGGATTATCAAGTGCTGAATAATGGAATGGATGGTTGGTTAGGTAATCGTGGCTATGGAAAAGTATTTGATTTCTTAGATATTTTAAACAAACGAAATTCAGAATTAGACCAGAAAGTGGCTTCTATATTCAAAAAGGCAACTATCGCAGGTTATGAATATTATCGAAATAAAGATTATACATTTATTCCTGAAATAGAGGAAATTTTTGATGAAGCTGAAAACACTATCGAGGAATGCGATAAAAACTATAAGGAAGTAGCAAAAGATTTTATGCTTAGTTATGGACTGGAAGATTATATTACTAAATTCGAAAGGGGTATGAGAGGCAGAATGACTACATATCCTGAAGATGAAACTAAATGAATGCACTTGTTCTTTATAAGATGTGGGCCTATTAATGAATAACTATACTGGACATCTACCAAGATCTACATGCTTTTGAGAAAGTTACTCTGATTCGTTAAGCCGCATACCTGCAGGTCTCATTAAGGGAAAGGTTATACACTGCTTTTTGTAACGGATTAATAGGAGATTTGAGATTACTTGTAACACTAAATTGAACTAAATTGAATATGGAGAATGTATGGACGAGCAAAGAAAAAAGACAAACGCTGAAAGAACAGCTGCTAATATGCGACGACAACAAAAAGCCAAGGAGGAACGAAAGAAGGCAAAAGCACGAGCACGACAGGGGTTAAATATCAAAGAGTCGCAACCCGCCACGACTGCAACCAAGAAAGAATACGCACAGAAGGAACGGATTCGCAAAAGCGAAAATGCAAAGTGGAAACAAATGCGATATGAACGTTACCAAAAACGTGTCTGGCCTGGTTGGAGGACGTCGGCTCGACCGGGAAAAATCATAAAATATAATATAAACGATGCGTCGCAAAATAAGGTAAATAAAGATACTCAATGAAAATTGAACGTACATAGGGGGTAATCACAGTTTATGGAGTTACTGCTAATACTGTTTGAGAAGATTTCCAAAAGACATATTCATTTCTACAAAAAGCAAGATCGGCGTCAAATAGTTCAACTAAGTTCTACTGTCGTTGTGGAAAGTCAAGGGTAAAAACTCTTTACTATCATGTTACTTATTGAATTGGGAAGGTGTTATATTCGTGGAATATAAAAAGTGTGAAAATTGCAAAATTACATATGCTGATTCAACCAAAAGTTGCCCAAAGTGTGGTAATGAACTTATTGAACTTAAAAATGGTGATGTGATCAATGAGTACTATGTCATTTGTGAGGTGCCAACAGGAAGATACTATTGTAAGAATGGATCATTTAGTAGAAATTTTGATAATGTGGTCAAGTTTAACGAAAAACTTCATGACGGTTCAATAGATATTCAGGGTGTTGAAGGTTCTGAGGGATATCGAATATATAAGGATATGTTAAACCGTGGCAGACATGTACGAATTAATTTTGGAATGGATGTTAAAGGGATAGGAGCTCATATTTATCTTCCCTACAGTGATCCAGATCTATTAAACGAGTAAGCATCCTGTTAATAGAAACTTCAATTTATGGAAAAGTAGGATGATACACATATCGGTAGATTAATCGTCCCGAAAAAATTGGAATGATTGGACGGGTTGACTCGAATGAGTCCGACAAATTTGCAAATGAAGAGGAATGGAATGAAGAACAAAGCCGTACAAAATTAGAACCACTATAAACAACGAAAGTAATGAGGAGCGTGCATTCGCATGGATTATAACTTTCAAGAAATGGTAAGGGAACTCGGTGGGGTGATTATTCAAATCGATCCGAAAAAAGGTTCATATATTAACCCTTTAGAGGTAGTAGATTCACAAATAACAGTTAAGGATTTTTTCGATTCTTTCGGTAACATAAAGCCGTTCGAGGTAGTATCCAAGGAAACAGGAATCACTATAGAAATGTATGAACAAGCGGCAACAATCATTCGTTTTGCTAGAGTCGGGAATACTCAAAAATAGGACGGTTTGAGGGGAACCCTTCAAGGTGTGGAGTCTCAATATTTCAGAAAGCACATTCATACGAGGTTCTGAAAGGGGAGTCCAATGTGGAGCTTTACACACTTATTTCCGGATTTATTGGCTTAATATTGTTTACCATTACATTCGGTGTTGTTTGGATTAAATACAAAGAGACAAGAAAGACCGATTTATCAATTTTACGAATTTCGCTCGTATGGTTTGCTGTCACAGTACTTGGTCTTGGATTATATTTCTTTGGTGATTATCTTAAGTAATTGAATAGGATCATTCCTAAAGGTGGGGCTTAAATGAACTTGAATCTTTACATAATTCTAATCACCGCTATTTCAGTGTTTTGTTCGCTTATTCTGAGATGGCTTAAAAAGCGCTATTTGAAAGCACACCAAACTGCAATAACTATCGTAATTGCAGAAAAGTTACTTGAAAAATATGAGCCTGGTCAACATTTGTACCGTAGACAGATAGATGAAATTAAGAAAGCAATATGTTACGCATGTGAGTTTAGAAAAATAGATCTAAAAGATTTTGATCAAATGATAAACTCTTTAGAATCGAATAACAGCCTGAATTATGAAGAGGTAGAGAGGCTGGGCCTGCTGTTTGATCTGCAAAATACTGTAGGAGAACAGGTATGAGCAGGTAGCATTGATTAAGATTACTACAGAGCAAGGTCGATGACTATATTGGGCTAGAGCAGGAAGGACGGGAAAATCTATGCAGACATGAAGAATGTCATTATAAAAATTGGTCTTCTACCTTTTGTCCTGGTAGCGATATGTCTTCCTCTTATTTCTTTCTTTATAATCTCATACCCTATTTTTCTAAGAAGGAGAAATTAGACGAGAATCGAATAAATAAAAACCGGAAATAAAATCAAAATGCCCCCTCATTCGGGGCATTTTTCATTCTGCAGAGAAACATTTACTATCGCTTTTTAAGTAGTAGTAAAAAAGAGCAAAGCAGAGGATTAAAGCCATACATCTGGTAAATAAATTGAGCATCTGCTATAATCAGAATATATCTTATTACGTTTTTAACCCCCCTTGTGGAGACACGCGTCACTGCATATTCTATTTAATTTAATGCGCCCTATGGTGATTTATTGTGTCTAATGACATAAATCCCTAGGGCGCTTTTTAGTTTTGACTCAACTAAATTACGCTTGGCCAAAGCGTCTGATGGCATTATCGCTGTTGCGAGTAATCGGATGTTTTGGTCAGGCGTTTTTTTTGTCCTGAACAACCCAAAATCACAAATAGGAGTGTTGTTAATGATTCAAGGTCAGCAAATTTTTCGCGTTAAGTATGACTATACGTATAGCACAGGAACACGGAGTGAAGAAGAACAAGTCACACAATCGCAGCTTGATCGCATGCGAGAGTTAGAAAGCAAGGGTCAGTACTATAGCAATATACAAATCATCGAGGATTTGGGCTACGAAGATCGTACATGGTGGCAAACCTGGTACGAGCTGGGTATGTCGAACCTTTGGATAAAGAACGCTTACGATCCGCCATTTAGAGCGGATGCATTTGTAGAATGTAAGAGCGTCGATTATTTGATTGACAGAATGGAGCATGGGAATTGGTGCCTCGGTACAGCTTTTTTCTATCAAGACATCTGTTTTATTAATCAGATTGACGGAGGCGACGAGTGGCTTGTCATTCGCAAGGGGATTGCCTTCGAGTGTTGGTCAATCAGGGGAATGCTTAAGGAGCGCAACGGGGAAGAAAAGTTCAAAGATACTTTGAATCGAATACTAGCTGCAAGCGATCTACAACTTAAGACGCTAGAATATATGGACGCTGGTCCGATAAGCTGTTGTTCCAAATGCCAGTGCAAGCTATTCCCTGGTTCTGATGATATTTTTCTAGATGAGGAATCAGAAGTTTGCGAATCATGCTGGAGAGATCAGAAAATTTATATCAAGGCAATTGAGAGGAAAGTTCGTTCAAATGAACGGTTAACGACTGAGGATTTACACTATGTTAAGTTTCAAGATCATTTCTACATAGCAGGTCAACAAGACTTAGCTGGTGAATTTATTTGCTGGAATGATCAATTCGCTATTGGACGACCTGATATGTATGAGAATAGGATTCAGATATATAAGCAAGTTAGTGAAGGGTCATGGAAGATAGTTGACGATTATGAAGCAGAATAAAACTACTCAAATGTGATGTGAGGAGAAAATAAGAATGACGACGACTTTTAAAATGGCACGGAGCTATGAGGGTACCCGAATACTCGGTACAAAAGACTTGCTTACTGCAGTAAAGACAGTTTGCAATCAAGAGGGAGATCTTTACGAGGGCAACAGACTTATTATGTCGTGCATGGGACTGAGTCGATCTGAAAACACCCGACGCCTTTTAGAGCACGGGATTACGTCATATGTGAACCAAAATAGTCATTGCTGGTCCTATCGCTATACGGATCCTAGCAAGAATCTCGGGAACTATTATGTGACTGAGCAGCACTATCCATGGTATGGTGATAACAAGCTCGATTTCACGATAAAAGAGTATCGTGAATCCGAAGAAGATCACATGTTTTCATCCTTGGCTAGTGTGATGGAGTTCATACGAAATAGGGTTGCAACCTCCCCATTCCCATATAATGTTGAAGAGGACATATACGTAAAACTATACGGAGCAGATGGCCTTATTTATTTCGCTCCTGGTGATTGGCAAACAGAGGGTGAGCCTGAAATGTACATCCTTGTTAAAGACGATCATAAACCAGAGTACGGAGCCAAGCAATATTTACAAAAGCGGTATGAACTGTTGCAGCGGCGGTTTGGTGGGTACGAATTAATCCCTGCCTCTGCACAGGTTCGTGGCTTGTTCGAGGCTGGCGATGTCGTTACACTTGAGCATTTCGTTGAAGGTCTACAGCAGAATGAGCTGTACTTAATCGACGAAATTAACTCAACAGGTGAACAGCCGGTGTATACGATACGCGATTTGGACGACTACGAGGTTTTCGCTGAAGTACCAGCGGAAATGATTTCAGTCCCTAAAGTTGCTGCATGATGACAAAAGGCTGTATGTCTTAATTGTTGCGAGAGGGAAATGGAAGAACGGGTAAACCCGTTCCTTTGTTTTTTATTCAGGATGGGATCGCCCCCTGTGTGCAATGAAAGACGTATGAGCCGTTATCGGAGTGAAGAAGATGATCAGATTCCTATAGATCATCTTCTTTTTTTATTAAACAATTAAGAGGTGAAATTAATGGATCTTGTACTCGAATTAGAGAAACTTCAAGAAGTTATAACGCTGGATAATGCTATACCCCTTCTAACGGAACTTGCTGAAAAGGCTAAAAATCAGTCCATTGAATCGGCAAAATACCTTATGAGGCGATAGACTTGATTGAAGCTGAGAATGAAGTGCATGAGCTTATTGATGAACTTATTTACTTTCTAAGAGAGCGCAGATTTTATCGAGGGAACCTTTAAATCGTATGGAAGAGGGCATCAAAAATGAATGACACTTTAAAAGTTGTAACGATATTTGAATCAACGCTAGAAGGTTATATAAAGGCCCTGAAACCCCTAAATCCAGAAACCAATCGTTTATGTGTCGAGATCGTTCCGCTCGATGTAGATGGCTTAGAGTTCGTCTACGAAGGCAACACATTCGTGGTCACTGGTACGGATAGCGAAGATAAAGAAGAACCTCTACTCAGCGCGATGCTTAAGGGATATACAGACTATGAGCGTGACGTTACTGAAGATGGTGCCTCAGCTGGATATTATTCCATAGATGAATTGAGGGGTGATCATTTCCCAACGGATTTTATTTCCCACTCGGGTTGGTCGTTCAGCTCAGGAGGGCGATTCGCTAGGAATGTCCCCGGTATAGAGGATGGTACACTGATCGGATTCTATTGGATTCCGTTATCAGGTGTAATGAGCTTTTTGAAAAATCCAAATCATTAAGGATGTTTTGGTTAGGCATTTTTTGTCCTAAGCAACCCAAAATCCGAAAATAGGAGTGAATTTCAGTGGTAATTGGTATGTTGGAAAAAGGTATATCAGAAGCTCTTGAAGGCGAAACGAAATTTGAAATGGAAGATGCTCATGCATGGTACTTTCTAATTTCAAACGGAGAAATCGAAATGGAAGTGAAAATAGTTAGGGAAGACGGTGTACTCTGGAAGAGAGAAAGTGGAGCTGAAGACTGGGATTTCACTTTCCTTACAAAAGAGGATCTGATGCCTGTAGAACACTCAATAGTCAATTGAATTATCATTTCAGTGAAGAGGATGATTCCGCTAATGGAACCATCCTCTTTTTATTCAGGTTTCTTTTGAGAGGGAAGAGCTTAAGTACGCAAAGTGTAGACAGCTATAAGTCCGATTAGATAATCCGCAGACTACAACTTAGATGTAAGGTTGTGAAGGAGGATGATCCTCAGCACACACCTATATAAAGCAGGGAAAATGGAGGCAGAATCATGATATGGTATCATGGTACATCAAAGAATAAGATGACAGAGATTCTGGCAGATGACTTTGTAGCTCAAAGCGGAACATGGGGAGACGGGGTTTACTTTTCATCTTCAAAGATGGTGTATTACTATTTGGTGAATCAATACTCAAAGTTGACATTCCTGAATCCGAAATTAGGAATATCATTTTTAGACAATTGGAGGAAGAATACCCGATTGAAGATGATTGGCCGGGGCTGATGAAGTTATTGAATGCAAATGCGGTGGCAATTCACTATCATTCAGGTGAAAAGGAGCTCTGTGTTTTTAACATCGATATAATACAACAAATAATTTACTGATAAGAGAGTTTGAATGACGTTAACGCCTATTAATAAATGATGACCCAAAAGATGAGGAAAATAGACTCATGAGGTAAAATGAATTGTAGGGTTTGTCAGATCGAAGGCACTAATCTCGATGAGGTTACTTTATATCACTTTAGGTCACCTTATCCTACATCTGCATTAATTAGTGGGTCACATTCTCCACGTAGTAACAGAGAACTTCTAACAATAGGAGCAGTAGATGGCTAACATAATTAAATTTAGGCGCAAAAAATATACATCATATATGGAGTTGAGTAGAGACTACCCAGAGGTTCCTTATAGCGTGTTAGTTTATAGGATCCGCTCAGGGTGGCCATTGGAGAAGGCAGTGTTGCCACCTCAAACTAGGATTCTCTTCACTTTTAGAGATAAAGAATATACGTCTTATAAGGCCTTGAGTAGAGACTATCCGGAAGTTCCTTATCATTTGTTACTTAAAAGAATCAATTCCGGGTGCACATTGGAGGAGGCAGTGTTGCCACCTCAAACTAAGGTTCTCTTCACTTTTAGAGATAAAGAATATACGTCTTATAAGGACTTGGCTAGAGATTACCCTGAAATTCCTTATCACTGGATACTTGAAAGAATAAATTCAGGATGTACATTGGATGAAGCAGTATTGCCTAAACGCAACAAAAAAACTGCAAGAGTCGTTACATATAAGGGAGAGGTTTATCCATCAATTGTTGCTTTAGCAAGGCATCTTGGGTTGGGTGGAGTAGATCTCCGGGAGTGTTTCAAGCGATATAAGCAAGCTGATGTTGCAGTTGAAAGATGCTTTAGAAGGGTT